>Ga0307511_10000148_pt1 | contig 66671 bp, 61 predicted proteins | sample 13_EM_MG_FD_200266 | JGI IMG/M metagenome (GOLD analysis project Ga0307511, IMG submission 200266) | Populus trichocarpa ectomycorrhiza microbial communities from riparian zone in the Pacific Northwest, United States - 13_EM | ecosystem: Host-associated > Plants > Roots > Unclassified | place... | reverse complement strand
CCGCCACCCCGGCCTGCTTGCCCGCCGCCTTCATCAGGCTGCCGGCGGCAAGATATACCTCGGCGGTCCACTCGAGCGCTTGATCGAAGCTCTTGGCGCCCAGGGCCATCACCATGAAGTCCTGGATATCGACGCGCCGCCCGGCATGCGCCCCGCCGCCGAAAATCTGGATCTCCGGCAGCGGCATGGTGACCGGCTTGCCCTGCGCCACGTATTGCCACAGCGGCTGCGCGTGCGATGCCGCCGCCGCGTGCAGCACCGCCAGGCTCACCGCGATGGTCGCATTGCCGCCCAGGCGCGATTTGGTGGGGGTGCCGTCGAGCGCGATTAGGCGCGCGTCGAGCGCGGCCTGGTTTTTTGCATCCATACCCATGACCGCCCTGGCAATCTCGCCATTCACATTGCCTACCGCCGCCGCGACATCGAAGCCGCCGAGCTGCTTGCCGCCGTCGCGCAAATCGACCGCCTCACGCGAACCGCGCGAAGCACCCGCCGGCGCCAGGCCGCGCCCTACGCTGCCGTCGGCCAGCACCACCTCGGCCTCCACCGTCGGCCGCCCGCGCGAGTCCCAGATGCGGCGCCCGCGTACTTGCTGGATGATGCTGTTGCTCATTTACAGTCCCATTTCCCTGGCCCAGGCATCGCGTACCCGGCTCAACCGTTGCGGCGGCGCCTGCAATAGCGGCACGGCCACCTTGCGCACCTGCTGCTTCTGCACTTCCGTGGTTACGTATTCCACCGGCGACTTGCCGTCCACCCGCGCCAGGAACAGGCCAGGCAGCAGACGCGCGGTACGCTCCTCGATCCGCGCCGGCGGCTCCCAGTTCACACCCGACAGATAGGCCGCCGCCAGCGCATCGAAACAGCGCAGATAGGCCGCCGCATGCGCGGGACGCCACAGGCATTTGAGCAGCATATGGTTCAGGCAGAACGCGAGATCGAACGCCGGGTCGCCGTACCAGGCGCACTCGGCATCAAGAAACACCGGCCCCGCATTCCCGGACGAAACGGGGCCGCGCAGAATATTCTTCGGGCTGACGTCGCCATGCACCAGCGCCAGCTTGTTTCCCGCCGTGACCTCGACCAGCGCGCGCAGCGCCTGCGCGCATTCCTGATGCCGGTCCGCGGTCGCCAGCAGATAGGCCTCAAGCCGGATCGGAAAAAAGATGTGGTCGGTGGCGAAGCGTTTGGCGATCTCATCGCGCCCAGCGGTGGCCGCATGGATGCGCGCCAGCGCGTTGCCGACGGCGGCGGCGAAGTCCGCATCGATCTCGCCGTCGCGCAACTGCGCCTTCCACAACGGATATTGCCCGGGCGGCAGATAAGCCATCACCAGCAAGCCCTGCTTGCGGTCTTCGCCCAGGAGCGCGGGCGCGAGCGCCGGATCGATCGCGCCGACCACGCGCATCCACTCCGCCTCGTAGTGATTGCGCTCCACCGGCGCGCGCCAGTCGGCCGCCACCTTCAGCTTGGAGAGGGCGCGCTTGATGCAGACCGGTCCCCCGGGCGCCTCGAATACCGATATGTCCGAGGAGACACCGCCGGTCAGGGGCTTGAACTCCCCGTTCTCGGCGGCCATGATCAGTTCGATCAGGTCCAGGCTATCCATGTTCTTGGCTTGCCCCACGCTTCAAGCCGCCGCAATGCCAGGGATGTGAGCGGAAGCTGCCGATACCGCAGACGATACGGGAATCGATACGGGCAAACAGGCCGGCCCGATCGGCTCGAACGCCTTGTAGGTGAGGATGAACTCCTGGTGCCCCAGTTCTTCGGACTTGCTCTGTTGCCCGTTGCCCAGCGCCGCCACCAGGTCGACGATCTCCTGCCCCACTTCATCCAGCGTCGCGCGCCCTTCGAGAATGCGACCCGCGTCGATATCCATATCGTCCGCCATCGCGCGATAGGTCTCGGGATTGGCGCACACCTTGATCACCGGCGAGATCGCCGAGCCGACCACCGAGCCGCGCCCGGTGGTGAACAGGATGAGGTGCGCGCCGCAGGCGATCAGCTCGGCCAGTTCGGCGTTGTCGTTGATGTTGGGAAAGCCGAAACGCACTTCGCCGTCCGGCACCACATCGAGCAGGTACAAGCCGCCCTTGCCCGAAGGCGGCACATCGCCCGGCTTGATCAGTCCGCTGATCGCCGAGGCACCGCTCTTGGCGTAGGCACCGAGGGACTTTTCCTCGATGGTGGTAAGGCCGCCGTCGGAGTTGCCGACCGCGAAACTGCCGTAGCCCAGGGTCGCGTAATAGCGCGCCGCCTTTTCCATCGAGCGCATGATCTCCATGCCCAGTTCCGGGGTCACGGCGCGCTCGACCATGTGCGGCTCGCAGCCGATCAGTTCGCCCGTCTCTTCAAAGATGCAGGCAGCACCAAGCCCGATCAGCGCGTCGAAGGCGCGGCCGACGGCAGGGTTGCCGGTCAGGCCGCTGGTGCCGTCCGAGCCGCCACAGGTGGTGCCGATCACCAGTTCACCGATACCCATCGGCACGGTAGCCGCATTCTCCACTTCATCGAGCGCCCATTGCACCCATTCCACGCCGGCGGCGACGGTCTTCTTGGTGCCACCGGTCTTCTGGATCGTCAGGGTGTGCACCGGCCGGCCGCTGGCGGCGATCTGCGATTCGAGGGCGCGCTTGTTCATGCTCTCGCAACCCAGCGACACCAGCAGCGCCGCGCCCACGTTCGGGTGGGTGCACAGCTGCTGCATCATCTTCTCGGCGTAGGCATTCGGGTAGCAGCCGGGAAAACCGATCAGGTGCACCTCGCGCCCGGCGAAGCGCGAGGTGATGTGGCGCGCCACGTGGTGCGCGCACTCGACCAGATAGCCGACCACCACCACGTTGCGGATGCCCTTGCGGCCATCGGCGCGCGGGTAGCCGCGCAGTGCGGGAAGCATGGTGTTCATGCCGTCTCCTCTCTAGGAAAGCGGAACCTGTGCCAGAGCGCCATCAAGCCGGCGGACGCCAGGCTTGCCGCAACGCCGGCGCCAAAGGCGGTGAGCGCCGAGCCGCCGGCCTGTATCACGCTGGCGAAGGCGAAAAAGTACACCACGAAGCCGATCAGCCCGGTGAGAAAGCCGGACAGCAGGCGGATCGTCGCATCCGCGCCATACAAGGTGAGCGTGAACACCGGCAGCACCGAGGCGGTGATCGGAAAGCCGAGCAGGATGCCGGAGACACGCGGGCCGAAGGTGTTGGCGCCCAGGGTGATGACGGCAGCCAGCAGCAAGGCCGCACCCATGCGCACGAAGATTTCGCTGGCGGGAATGCGCGGCGCGCTCGCGGCCGTCTTCGCCTGCGGCATCAGCGCGGCGAGCAGCAGCAGCTCGATCACCGAGACGGCGGCGCCGGCGAAATTGGGCATCACGACCTCGGCGAAGGCCAGCTCGGCGAGCACGCAGGCGGCCCAGCCCGACAGCAGGCACAGCAGCCAGGCGGCGGCGGGTCGCATGCGCGCGCGCGTCACCAGCACGCCCAGGCGCGCGAACACCAGGCAGTGCAGGCCGACGGCGGGCGCCACGGTCATGGTGATCCAGGCGGTGGGCAGCACGAACTCGCGCGGCTGGTCGAGGGCGAGAAACAGCATGATGGGCGCGGCGATCATCGGCAGGCCGCTGATCCAGCCGGAGACCTTGTGGCCCCAGCGCTTGCCGGCCCAGCTGGCGATCCACACCACGGTCGGGACGGCGGCCAGTTTGAGCCAGATCATGATTGCGGGACGGCTGCGTGCGCCGTATGGACACCCGGCTCAGCCCGCGGGCGGCAAGGTGTAGGTGGGAATGTAGTCGCTGGCAAGATTGTGCAGATGGATGTGCGCGCCGCGCGGGATGGCGCTCGTCGCGGAGCCGATTATCGCACCGTACTTGAGCACCTTCTCCCCAGGCGCGATGTCGCGCCGCGCCAGCTTGTGGCCGATGCCGATGTCCGTGTCGATCCGCACCAGGGCGCCGTCGATCAGCAGGCACGTGCCGGCGGGCAGGGAAGCCGCCACCGCGACGCTGTTGTCCTCCGGCGCGAGCAGGATCACGCGCGCATCGAAGCGCGCTGCGGCGCAGGCCTCAGAATTTCCCATACTTGAGATACGCCTCGACCGGGTCCATGCCGCCGCGAATCGCGTCGCGCACCTTGTTCTCGGTCAGCGCCACTTCCTCGGTCTTGGTGATCGCCTCTTCCGCCACTTCCTTCGGAATCACCACCACGCCGTCACGGTCGCCCAGGATGTAGTCGCCGGTGCGGATGGTCACGGTGCCGATGGTCACCGGCTGCGCGTAGCGGTCGGGGATCCAGCGCGCCACGATGTCGGAGGGCGTGAAGAAAGTGTGGAACACCGGAAATTTCTGTTCCAGGATGAAATCGGTATCGCGGCAGCCGCCGTCGACGATGTAGCCCAGCACGCCCTTGTTCTTCAGGGTCTCGCTGGACAGCTCGCCCATCAGCGCGACTTCGTGGTTGTTGGGTTGGCAGACCACCACATGGCCGGTCGGCGCCCTGGAAAGCAAAGTTGTCCAGCCCAGCAGGGTGTCGTGGCGCGACTGGGTGCGGTCGATGTGGCCAGACACGGTCCATACCGGGCCGGCGGTCTTGATCGCCGGGTCGAGCGGGCGGATGTTGGTGGGCAACACGCAGTTGTCCATGCCCATGGCACGCAGCACGTCGTGAATCGCGCCGGTATAGCAATTGGACAAACGCTGGGTCAGGTCAGCCATGGGATAACTTGGAGAAATGGGTAAACAAGAAAGCGGGCGCGCGCCCGCATCCAGGTCGGTACTAGCTCTTGACCGCGCCTTCGGTAAGGCCGGAAACCATGTAGCGCTTGAAGACGTAGTAGATCGCCGCCGGCGGCAAGGCGTACAGCAGGCCCGTGGTCATCAGCAGTTCCCAGGGCGAATCGTCCGCCGACAGGAAGTTGCCCAGCGCCACGCCCAGGGTGATGCTGTCGTCCTTGGACAGCAGCAGGAAGGCGTACAGGTACTCGTTCCAGGCCAGCAGCAGCGCATAGGTGCCGACCGCGACCAGCGAGGGCATCATCAGCGGCAGGTAGACCAGGCGGAACAGCTGCAGCGGCGTGGCGCCGTCCATGATCGCGGCTTCATCCAGTTCGTAGGGCAGCTTGTCGGAGGCCTGCTTGAGCACCCAGATGGCGTAGGGCGAGGCAATGGTCACCATCGCCAGGATCAGCGCCCACTGGTTGTTGAGCAACCCATAGTTGCCCATGGTCTTGTACATCGGCACCGCGAGGAAGGCGGCGGGGATGAAGTAGGTGAACAGCGCCAGGTTCATGATGGTGCGCCCGCCCTTGACCTTGAGGCGGCTGATGGCGAAGGCCGCGCCGGTGGCGACCACCAGGGTCAGGGCACCAGCCGAGACCGCGATCACCAGCGAGTTCCACATCTGCTGCCAGAAGTGGAACAGGTAGTGGTGCTGCTGGTGGAACACCACGCTGAAGTTGTGCAGGGTGGGATGGTCGGGCCAGAGCTTGCCGGAGAGCGCCGATTCCTTGGGCGAGATGGCGAACAGCACCAGGTGGTAGATCGGGATCAGGGTCCAGATCAGCACCGGGATGCCGATCAGCAGCAGCTTGGCTTCGGTGGCAACCTTGCGCCAGCTGAAGGCCTGCCGTGGAATGGCCGCCGCCTTGGAGGCTGAAGAGGTGGGAATGACGGCGCTCATTTGGACAGTCTCTTCATCATGAAATACACCAGCGGCAGCATCAGCGGCAGCGCCACCACGATGGAGGCCATCGACATGTCGACCTCGTCCAGGCGCAGGTAGCGGATGCCCAGGGTCGCGAGCACGTGGGTCAGGTCGGCGGGCGCGCCGCCGGTGAGCAGGTAGACGCTGTTGAAGTCGCCCAGGGTCCAGATCATCGACAGGATCGTCGAGGTCAGGTACAGGGTCTTCATCGACGGCCAGGTGATGAAGCGGAATTTCTGCCAGCTTGAGGCGCCATCGACCGAGGCGGCTTCATACAGCTCGCCGGGAATCGCCAGGCGGCCGGCCACCAGGATCAGGGTCCAGAACGGCAGCGACTTCCAGATGTGGGTCATGATGGCCAGGGTCAAGGCCAGCTCGGGGTTGTTCAGCCAGTTCGGCCCGTCCTCGGCGGTGAAGCGGAAGATCAGCGAGTTGATCAGGCCCCACTCCGGGTTGAGCATGAAGCGCAGCGACAGGATGGTCGGGATCGAGGGCATCGCCCAGGGCAGGATGAACAGCAGCGACAGCCAGCGGATCCAGAAGCGCTTGGTGACGAAGAACCCGGACAGGAACAGGGCGATCACCATCTTGATGTTGATGCCGATTACCAGGAATACGAGGGTGTTGACCACGGAGCGGAAAAACACCGGGTCGTTGTAAAGCTTGACGTAGCTCTCCGGGTGGCGCGCCAGCCACAGGCCGTAACCAACCGGGTAGACCACGAATATCAGGAACACGAGCACATACGGGGTGATCATGATGATCCCCCAGGTCTGCCAGGACGACAGGCCTTTCTTTTCCGGCCGGGCCGGTTGCGCGGAGGCGGCTTCAGGCAATGCGATGGATGACATCTTGGTTCGCGCCGTCTTCAGAAGGTTGGAACACCGCCGCGATCCGGGCTTTGTAGCCGGCGGCGCGGCGGTTCGAATCTTCCGCCGCCGGCGAGAATCGGCCGGCGGCGGAACCTTTGCTTCACTGGCGGGCGCTCAGCCCGCCACCGCCTTGATGCGGGCGATCATTTCGTCCACGGCCTTGTCCACCGGGATCTTGTCGTTGACGATCCGGCTCATCGCCTTGGCCCAGACGTTCTCGTTGTTGAGCACCGTGAACTTGTAGTTCTTGGTGAATTCGAACGTGGTCGTGCCCGAGGCGTACTGGTTGAACACCGACAGGCGGTGCTTGTCTTCCTTCCAGAACGCGCGCGCCTGGCCTTCCTTGGTCACCGGGAACCAGCGGCCCAGGGCGCCTTCGACGTACGGGGTCAGGTTCTGCTCGATCAGCATGAAGTTGACGAAATCCTTGGCCAGCTTCTTGTTCTTCGAGTCGTTGAAGATCACCCCGACCTTGACGGCGGTGCGGTAGGCCATCTTCGAGCCGTCCGGCTTGTTCGGGAAGCCCAGCGTGGAGATGTTTTCCTCGTAGTTCTTCTTCGCGGTGGCGCGCTGCTCGGCGGTGAGAGTGGCGTTGTTGGCGTCATCGAGCCACTTGGCGGCGATCGAGATGGTCGCGTTGTGCGTCATCAGGATGGTCTTGTTGTGGAACGAGACGTTGTTGTCCGGGTCCTTCCAGCTGGTGGACGAAGGCGGGGTGCAGCCCTTCTGGTAAGGCATCACATAGTCGGCCATCGCCTTGACGAGTCCGGCCTTGACCTTGGGGTCGTCGACCAGCAGCTTGCCATTGTCGTCGACCAGCTTGACGTTGTAGGCGTCCATGAAGGTCAGGAAGGAATAGAACGCGTCGGAGGAGTCCACGCCCATCGGCACGCCGATGGCGAAAGCACGCTCGCCGGTGGCCTTGCGGTAGGCCGGCTGCACCTTCTCGCACCAGAAACTCCAGTAGTCGTTCCATTTGGTGGGCAGGTCGGTGAGCTTGTAACCGGCCTTGGCCAGCATGTCGCCCCATACCTCGATGTGCATGGTCTGCTGCTTCATCGGGAAGGCGTAGTAGGCGCGCTTCTTGGTCTTGTCGTTGTACAGGTAGGCCGTCTCGATGGTGTTCTTGGCGAAGCGGTCCTTCAGCGGCGTGATGATGTCGCTGATGTCCTCGAGCTTGCCGTCGAACGCCCACTTGCCGGCGACCTGGAAGTCGTAGACGTCGGCATAGGCCACGTCGGGCGGGCTGCCCGAATCGAGCGCGGACACGGTCTTGGGGATCATGTCCTGGATCGGGTATTGCGAGAGTTCGACCTTGACGCCGGTCTTCGCCTCGTACTTCTTGATGGCGTCGTACAGGGCGTCGTCTTCGGATTTGTAGAAACCCTTGACCCACCAGACGGTAAGTTTTTGCTGCGCCTGGGCGGTGCTCGCGCCAAACAGGAATGCCGCGCCCGCGACCAAAGCCACGGCTGTCTTCTTCAACTGCATGTCTCCTCCTTTAACAGGATGTGTTTTCAAATCTTCAAATTACGGCTGCGATGTTAGCGCAACCAAACTTCGGTACAGCTTGATCTGGCTATTTCTTGCATCCCCCTCTTTTTAACGAGTTGGATAATAATCCTCTACATTAGCAGCTTCAAGCACTAATGCAATGGCGCGGTGCAGCACGGCGCACCAATGCGATGCGGCGTACTTGCCGGCGCGCCGATTATGCTGCCGGAGGCTTACGGTTTCCTTGCACGACAGGGTAGTCGGGGCGGCCGGTGCGCATCCAGGCGACGATGTTCTGCGCGGCCTTGCGGCGTAGCTCGCGCGCCGCGTCCACCGTGTAGTAGGCCGAGTGCGGCGTGAGGATGGTGTTCTTCGCCGCCAGCAGCGGCGAGTCGCGCGGGATCGGCTCGACCGGGAGCACGTCCAGACCGATGCCATCGAACTTGTCGATGCGCGCCTCCAGGTCGGCGATATCGATGACGGCGCCGCGCGCGGTGTTGATGAGATACGAACCCTGACGCATCAGGTCCAGGTATTTGCCGTTCACCAGGCCGCGCGTCTCGTCGTTCAGCGGGGTGTGGATCGAGATCACGTCGGCGCGCTTGAACAGCGCATCGATGGCCACCGGCTCGACATAAGGCGCGAAATCGCCCTCGATGCGGTACGGGTCGCAGGCGATCACGTTCTTGAACATGGTGTGCGCGAAATAGGCGAAGCGGCTGCCGATGCGCCCGTAGCCGAGCACGCCGACGGTGAGATTGGCGAGGCGCTGGCAGGGACCGGTGGCATGCGCATCCCATTTACCCGCGCGGATATCGGCATCGTATTGCGGCAGATGGCGCAACAGCGACATGGCGAGCGCGACTGCGTGCAGCGCCACTTCCGAGGAACCGTAGTCCGGCGAATTGGCGACCCACACGCCGGCCTGCTGCGCGTCCCTGGTATTGATGGTGTCGAACCCGGCGCCGATCCGGCTGCACAGGCCGATCCGCGGACGCGCGGCGAAGACGCGGGCATCCACCGGCGAGTACTCGATCAACAGCGCGTCGCAACCCTCGGACTCGCGGATCACCTCCTCCACCGTCCTGCACTGGGCCAGCTTCAGCTCGATGCCGGCCGCCTCAAGCACGCCGCGCTCGATCGAGACGTCGGGAAAGTCATGGTCGGTAAACAGCACTTTCATGGCCTGTGGCTCCGCGCAAAAAGCCGTGAGCATACTCCCCGGCAGGGCCGCCGGCGCGTTACACCTTGTTGCAATTACCCGTACAGGCTTTACCTGGTGCTTTGCGCGGCGGCGGGCGGATGGCGCTAAGATGCGGTAAATCGACTCATCGCCCGCCGGCAAGCGGGCACCCCTACATGACCGCAGCCCAAAAACGAAAAATCCTCATCGTCGACGACGACAAGGGCCTGCGCGACCTCCTGCTGCGCTATCTTACCGACCAGGATTTCGCCGTGCAGGCCGCGCCGAACGGCCAGTTCATGGACAAGCTCCTGAACCGCGAGCTGTTCGACCTGATCGTGCTCGACCTGATGATGCCGCAGGAAGACGGCCTGGCGATCTGCCGCCGTCTGCGCGCGGCCGGCAACAATACGCCCATCATCATGCTCACCGCCAAGGGCGAGGAAGTGGACCGCATCGTCGGTCTCGAGATGGGCGCCGACGATTACCTCGCCAAGCCCTTCAATCCGCGCGAGCTGGTGGCGCGCATCAACGCGGTGCTGCGCCGCATCGCCGAAGCCGGCCCGCCGGCCGCTCCGGCGCAGGAGCTCGAATCGGTGAGCTTCGGCCCCTATGTGCTGAACCTGGGCACACGCAGCATGACCAAGGATGGCGAAGCCGTCACCCTTACCTCGGGTGAATTCTCCGTGCTCAAGGTGCTGGCGCGCAACCCGCGCAAGCCCCTGTCGCGCGACAAGCTGATGGAACTGGCGCGCGGCCGCGAGTACGACGTGTTCGACCGCGCCATCGACGTGCAGATCTCGCGCCTGCGCAAGCTGATCGAGACCGACCCGGCCAACCCGCGCTACATCCAGACCGTGTGGGGCTTCGGCTACGTGTTCGTGCCCGATTGAGCGCAGCCCGATCGACCAACACCAACGCGGGGCGCAGCCGCCCTCTTCCCCTTATTTAAGAACTACAAAAATAGTGACAAAAACATGCCTCTGGCGAGACTGTCATGTTTTTGGTAGCGACCAATAGGCGCGCATGCCTCTAGTTCCGCAGAGCCTGCTCTGGCGCACCTTTTTCCTGATCGCCCTCCTGCTCGGGCTGTCGGTTCTCGCCTGGGTGCAGGTATTGCGCATCTACGAACGCGAGCCGCGCAGCCAGCAGGTGGCCAACCAGATCGCCGCCATCGTCAACCTGTCGCGCGCCGCCCTGATCAGCTCCAAGCCGGAGAACCGCGCCTACCTGCTGGGCGAGCTGTCGCAATCCGAGCAGATCGAAATCTACCCGGTCGAGCCCGGCGAGGTGATCGAGCCGCTGGGCCAGCGCCCGGTGCTCCAGCGCATCGAGGAGCTGCTGCGCGACAAGCTGGGCACCGAGACCCGCTTCGGTTCGCGGCGCAACAGCCTGCCCGGCGTGTGGGTGAGCTTTCGCATCGACGAAGACGAATACTGGGTGCGCCTGCGCCGCGACCGCGTCGATCCCAACCCCGGCCTGCAATGGGCCGGCTGGGGCGCGGCCGCCCTGATGATGGCGCTGGTCGGCGCCTATTTCATCGTCTGGAGCGTCAACCGCCCCCTGAAGCGGCTGACCCAGGCAGCGCGCGCCGTGGGTCGCGGCGAGATGCCGCCGGCGATGGAGGAAGGCGGCGCCACCGAGATCCAGACCCTGGCTTCCGCCTTCAACCAGATGGCGCACGACCTGAAAACCGCCGAGGACAACCGCGCCCTGATCCTGGCCGGCATCTCGCACGACCTGCGCACCCCGCTGGCGCGCCTGCGCCTCGGCGTGGAAATGTCCGCCGACGCCACCTTTCACGACGGCATGGTCGCCGACATCGAGCAGATGGACGCGATCATCGGCCAGTTCCTCGATTTCGCCCGCAGCGGGCAGGACGAAAGCGCGCCCGCCGGCCCGGTGGACCTGTTGCAGCTGGCCGGCGAAGTGAGCAGCCATTACGAGAGCCTGGGCCATCCGGTGGGTCTCGATATCGCGGCGCAAAGCCTGACCATCGAGGGCCGCCGTCCCGCGCTCAAGCGCGCCCTGCACAACCTTGTGGACAACGCCCTGCGCTACAGCCTGGACGAAGAAGGCAATGCCGACATCACCCTGCGCGCGGCGGCCGACCACCGCATCGCCACCATCGATGTGATGGACCGCGGCCCCGGCGTGCCGGCCGAACATGCGGAGAGACTAAAGCAGCCCTTCACCCGCCTGGACGTGGCACGCGGCAGCGCCGACGGCAGCGAGAGCGGCGCGCAGGGCGGCTCCGGCCTGGGCCTGGCGATCGTCGACCGCATCGCGCGCCAGCACGGCGGGCAGTTGCAATTGCTGCCGCGCGAAGGCGGCGGCCTGACGGCGCGGCTCACCCTGGGGCCGGCTTAGACCGCGGCAGGGACTCGCGCCATCACCCGGTAACGCGAGCCGCCCGAAGCAAGTTCGGAAGCCACCAGCGCGACATCACGCACCGCCCAGGGCAGGCGCATCCGCGTTTGCAGCAATTGCGCCGTTGGTGTCTTCTCCACATCACGCAGCAGGCTCACGTGCAGCTTGAACGCGCGCTTTTCGCTGCGCAGGCCGGCGTGCCCCAGCGCCTCGTTCAGGCGCGCCCGGTAAGCCGCCAGTTCCGGCGGTACCACGCCGGCTCCGGCCCACACGATGCGCGATTGCGCGAAGTAGCCGAGCTTATCGAGCGTGAAGGCGCAGGCCGGTGGCCGCGCTTGCTGCATCTCTTGCGTGATTGCCGCGATCCTTGGTTCTTCAACGTCGCCGAGAAAGGCCAGCGTCACGTGCAGGTTGCGCGCGGGAATGCGCCGTCCCAGGCCAGCCAGCGGCGCCGACTGCGCAAGCAATTGCTGCTGCAACGACGCCTCGGGCCAGAGCGCGACAAACAGGCGCAATCGCCCCGGTAATTGCCCGCAAGCAGCCACGCCCCTAGCCCACCGAGCCGAGCGCGAACTCGCCGATACCGCAGCCGTGTTTACGGGCCCGCGCGCGCGTCGCGGCCATCACCTGGTCCGTGCCCCAGGGTATGCCGGCGAACAGCTCGGGCAGCGCGCGCCGCAATCCCACCATCGCGTAGCCGCTTTCCGTCGTGGTGGCGAACACCGCCTCGTATTTCGACAGCAGCGCCAGCGTCTGCTGCGCGTGGGCCGGAGTAAGGCCCGGACAGGCGGCGCGCATCAGTACCGGCAGTTGCCCCGCCGCCAGGCTTTGGCCAAGGGCGAGCCACAAATTCGCGCCAGGGCTATCGGCGCTCACCGCGTGCCGCGCATCGGCCATCTCAGGCAGCGCCGCCTCCAGCAGCCGCGCCTCCCCCCAAAGCTCGACGCGCGCGCGGGTATCGCGCTTCCATGCCGCCCCCAGCGCCAGCGCCACGCGCAGGCGCTCGCCGTCCGCGTCGGCCAGGATCAGCAGAGTCGGCGCGTGTGGCGAGCCGCCGCCCTTATCGCTCATTGCCCTTCGCCCCGCCCATGCGCGCCGCCACCTTCCCGGCATACTCGTCCCAGGCCGCCTGCGCAATCCGTGCCAGGCCGGACTGCTCCAGTTTCATCATGAGCAATTCCATGCGCTTGCGCGCCGCCAGGCGCTCGCCTTCCAGCGCATCGCTGGCGACGATCGTCTCAAGCTGCCTTAGCTGTTTCAACTCCTCGACCTCGGGCGGCACGTAGCCGGAATTCTTCAGCACCCGGCACACCATGCGCAGTTCCTCGGGGATCAGCAGATCATCGTCCAGGTCGAGTGGCTGGCCCTGGCCCGGCAGTTTCTCGAACGCGCCTTCGGACTGCGCCTGGCGGATGCGCTCCTCGATCAGCTTGTCCATGCCGAAACTCATCACGCTCTCCTCAGACGTAGGCGATCCAGCGCCCGCAGGCGATCACCGCCAGCCACACGGCCAGCGATAGCGCCGCGCACAGGCGCGCCGCAGCCGGCGGTGCCGCGCCCGTATCCCAATCGGCGGCGCGCGCGTACGGCCCGGTATGAAAGATCGCCGCGTTGACCCCGGCCAGGGTGATCAGCCCCAGCTTGATGATGAACACGCGGTTGCCGACCAGGTCGGCGGCATGGGCCAGGAACAGCAGCGAGCCGGTCGCCACCGCGCCGAGAAAGGCCAGCATGGTCAGGGGCAGCACGTGGCGCGACAGGCCGCGCACCGGCAGTGCACGCGACACCCCCAGCAGGCGCAGGTCGACCACCGCGATCGAGCCGAACAGCAGGGCAATGCACGCGATGTGCAAAGTCTCGATCGTTGGATACAGCCAGGGCACGCCGCGCAGAGCGACGGCCAGCGGCATGCCATGCAGGGCTTCGGCGACGGTCATCGATGCGCGCGCCCTTCCCGGCTAGCGCAGTTCGACGGTCTTGCCGTCGATGGTGATGCGCTCGGCGCGCATCTCTTCGGGCTTGCTGCGGCTGGGGTAGCCCACCACGGTGGCCTTTACGCCGACCTTGATCGCATCGGCCTTCATGCCGCGCGCTTCCATGCGGAACGGCGGGGCCAGCACCGCCACCCAGGTCTTGTTCGCTGTCTTGAGCTTGATCACGGTATGCGGATTTTCGTAGGTCGATTCAAGCACCGCGCCTTCCAGCGTCATCGCCTTGCCGTCGTCGTAATCGCCCCAGCCGTGGTGCGCCCAGGCGGCAGCCGCCAATGCCATGGCGGCGGCGCCTGTCGCCAGATTGCGCATGGATGTTTGCAGAGTAATCATTTCGAACTCCTTCGCCCGCGCTGCACTGCGCTGGAGGCACGCGAGCCGGTTAACTGCATCAATTCGGCGCCCCTGGCGCCAGTTCAGCCAGCGCCTTGTCGCGTTCTCCCCGGGACAATTTGCTAAGACGTTTTACTTCGGCGTAAAAAAGCGGCAGATCGCCATGCTCGCGCTTGAGCAGCGCGTCGAAGGCCGGTACCAGCTGGTTATAGGTGGCGATCGAGCCCAGCTTGGCGTTGTTCAGGTCCTTGTTGAGCCAGGCGTCGTAGCCGGAAAAGCCGCCCCAGCCGGCGCGCAGTTGCGCGTATTCCTCGCGCATGGCATCAAACACCGCCTGCTTGCCCGCGGCCTTCTGCTCGTCCGTCCCGCCCTGCTTGTACACCGCCTCCAGCTTCTCGCGGGTCCGGCGCAGCATGTCCATCAGCCCCTTGCGGCGGCTGGCGAACAGCTCGAACTGCGATTTCTGCTCGGGCGTGGCATGCGCCACCATCCAGCGCCTCAGGCCTTCTTCTTCCACCGCGGTGGCGAAGGATTCGTTGAAGGTCGAGTCGCCCGCCGCGTAAGCCACCTGGTGGGCTAGTTCGTGGAAGATCAGGCGCGCGATCTCCAGTTCCGGGTAACGGATGAACGTGTTGAGCAGGGGGTCGTCGAACCAGCCCAGGGTCGAATACGCCGGCACGCCACCGGAATACACATCCAGCCCGCGCTCGCGCAGTTCGCCGGCGTAGGCATTGGCGGCGGCCTCGGAGAAATAGCCGCGATAGTTGACGCAGCCGGCCACCGGGAAGCAATGGGTCTGAAGCTTCAGCGAAAGCGCCGGCGCGGCGAATACGTTCCACACGATGGCGCTGCGTTTCAGGTCGGCATAGACCCGGTAGCTGCGGTTGTCCGGCAAGCCCAGTTCGTGGCTGGCGAATTCGCGCGCCACCCGGGCGTATTCAAGGCGGCGCTTCAGGTCGGCGCTGGTGTCCGGCGCCGCGATCACTTCGTCCACCGGGCGCGACAGGCGGCGCACCTCCATCTGCCCGGTGAAGGCCTGCCAGTAGTAGGACGTGGCGGCGCAGCCGGGCAACAGCGCCGCCACCCCCAGCACGGCGGCCAGGACCAGGAGTTTGCCGCGCCGGCTCACGGGTTCACCGCTCAAAGGCGCCGTGCTCGAAAAAGCGCAGCATGTGCTGGGCGACGCGCGCGGACATCAACATCTCCGTGTGACTCACCGGGAGGGTCAGATGTTCCCGTGCCCCCTCCACCCGGGTCTCCGCCACCCGTACCGTGCCATCATGCGGCTGTGCCAGGCCGGGCGCGGCGACGCGGCCGATGCCGATCGGCCGGCTGCCGGCGATCACTCCCAGGTCCACCTCGCGCGGCACCACCGGGCGCGGCCCCTCTAGCCACTCCGTGATCGCCCTTCCCAGCACCGCGCGGCCCATGCCGACGCGGGCAATGCTTCGCCCCACATCCGTGCCCTGGAACGGCGGACCGACCAGCACGATCCGCCCGAGCTGCTTGCCTTCGAGCTGCCATTCACGCTCGGCCAGCATGGCGGCAATCAGCACCGCGCCCAGGCTGTGCCCGGCGAAATGGACCCGCTCCTGCGGCAGCCTGGCCGCGAACTCGGCCAGCTGGCGCGCGCTCGCCTTCAGGCTCTGGCGTACCGTGGGATAGGAAAAGGCGTGCGCGGCGTAGCCCGCCTGGTTGAAGCGCGAGCGCCAGAAACCGGTGGCAAAGCCCGACAGCCAGAGGCCATGCACGCATACGACTGCTTCGCCATCCGCTGCGCTCATGCGTTTCTCACGGCCCCTTGCAAGACCAGAAGCCGCAGAACAGCTGCGAGGCGCCGAACACCGCGAACATCAGCGGCGCGAAAATCGCGCCCATCAGGCTGACGCGCTCGACCTCTTCCGGTTTCTCGGGGTTGTACAGCACCTTGACCTGGGTGCCGACCTTCAGCCCCTGGCGATAGGGCAGCTTGGCGAAAAATTTGCGCGCCACCCCGTCGGCAGCGGTGAATTCGATTTCCGGCGTCGGCACGCCGGCCAGGCGCACTACATTAATCACCTGCCCCTGGGCGCGCGGCCAGCGGCGCATTTTCTGGATCCCCAGCCAGGTGACGTACAAGCCGATCACGATGCACAGTACGCCGCCGGCCGCCTGCAGATTCAACCACTGGATCATGCCTTGCCTTCCGTATTGCTGATTTCCACTTCCACCAGGCAGTCGTAAAACGTCGGCCCGCGTCCCAGGTCGGTGAGCGCCTGGCCGGTCACGGCATTGGCGTTGCGCCCGCCGGGAGAATTCTTGTGCCACCACAGCGAGAGCGCCGCCACCACGCCGGGACGCACGTGGTTGCGTACCCGCGCCCGCGCGAGAAAGGCGCCACGGCCGTTGAAGATGCGCACCATGCCGCCGTCCGCGATGCCACGCGCCTGCGCGTCGGCCTCGTGCATTTCCAGGAACGGTTCCTTTTCGGTATCGGCGAGCGACTTGATGTTGCTGAAGGTGGAGTTCATGAAATTACGTGCCGGCGGGGAGATCACCATCAGGGGATATTTTTCCGCCAGCGTGGGATTGGTCCGCGGCGACTCACGCGGCGGGGTGAAATCCGGTAGCGGGTCCAGGCCGAGGGCCTTGGCTTTTTCCGAGTAGAACTCGCACTTGCCCGAGGGCGTGCGGAAGTTGCCTTCGGCGAACGGCATCCAGCGCTCCGGCACGTTCAGGCGCATCCAGCCCTGCTCCTTCAATTTCTCGAAGGTGATGCCGGCGTTGTAGGGATGCGTGGTATCGATGGCCACCGCCGCGATCTCTTCATCGCTGTCGAACAGGCAGGGCTCGGTAAAGCCCATGCGCCCAGCCAGCAGGCGGAACACCTCGCTGTCCGATTTCGACTCGCCCACCGGCGCGATCGCCGGGTGGTTCACCAGCCAGTAGAGATGGCCGTAGGACTTGTGGATGTCGAAATGCTCCAGCTGCGTGGTGGCCGGCAGCACAATGTCGGCGTAGTCGCAGGTGTCGGTGAGAAAGCTGTCGTGCACCACGGTGAACAGATCCTCGCGCATCAGGCCTTCGAGCACCTTGCCGGACTCGGGCGCCACGGCGGCCGGGTTGGAGGAATAGACGTACAGCGCGCGCACCGGCGGCGTCTTGAGGTCGAGCAGCGCATCACCCAGGGTGGACATGTTGATGGTGCGCGGCTTGTTCCAGATCAGGTCGGGACGCTCCAGCGCCTTCACGTTCACCGGGTAGGTGGCGCCGGTGCCGAGCAACACGCCGCCCGCCGCGTGGCGCCAGGCGCCGGTAAGCGCGGGCAGGCAGGCAATGGTGCGGCAGGCCATCGCGCCGCCGGCGGTGCGCTGCAGGCCGTAGTTGACGCGGATCGCGGCGGGCCTGGCTTTGCCGTAGGCGCGCGCCAGCACTTCGATTTCCTCGGCGGCGATGCCGGTGATCGTTGCCGCGCGCTCGGGCGGCCATTGCGCGACACGCTCCTTGAGCTGCTCGAAGCCCAGGGTGTAGTTCGTAATGTAGTCGTGATCAAGCAGGTTGTCGCGCACCAGCACGTGCATCATCGCCAGGGCCAGCGCCGAGTCGGTGCCCGGGTTGATCGGCAGCCACTGGTGGCACTTTTCCGCCGACAACGAGCGGTAGGGGTCGATCGCGATCACCCGGGCGCCGCGCCGCTTGGCCTCGGTGACGCGGGTCCACAGATGCACCGAGGAGGTCACCGGGTTGGTGCCCCACAGGATGATCAGCTGCGCCTCGTCGAAACGCTCGATCTCCGGGCCGATATTGCCGCCGACGGTGATCTCCATCCCGGCCTTGCCGGCGTTCGAGCAGATGGTGCGATCCAGGAGAGAAGCACCGAGCTTATGGAAAAAGCGCCGGTCGATGGAGTTCGCCTGCACCAGCCCCATGGTGCCCGCGTACGAATACGGCAGGATGCCCTGCGGGTCGTCCGCCGCGATCGCCTTGAAGTGCGCCGTGATGGTGTCCAGCGCTTCGTCCCAGGTGATTGGCTCGAACTTCGCATGCGGGCCCTTGGGACCGACCCGTTTCATCGGGTGCAGCACGCGGTCGGCGGCGTAGGTGCGGTCCAGGTACTTGGCCACCTTGTTGCACAGCACACCGGCGGTGGTCGGATGCGCCGCGTCGCCCGCCACCTTGATGGCGCGCGCGCCCAGCACGCGGCCGTCCGGCATGCGCGTCTCGCCTTCCACGGTGATCTGCATGGCGCAGGTGTCGGGACAATCGTGCGGGCAAGCCGCTTTTACGATGCGCTGGCTGGGGTTGGATAAAACACTGCTCATGAACACTCCTGGCGGGCCGGCGGCGCGTCCGGACCGCGGTGTCCGGAGATTGGCTTTCAGAGCGTCATTGTAGCGCCGTGCGCCTCGAAGACGGCCAGGTAGCGCGCCGCCATTTGCGGGATGCCGCGCCCCTGCACCGAGTCTCGTGCCCGGGCCGCGCGCGCCCGCGCTTCACGCGGGTCCGCCAGGAGTTCGAGCATGGCGCAGGCGATCTCCCCGGCCGTGCTCGTTTCGGGCAGCAGCCAGCCGGTCTGCGCGTGGACCAGCTCGCAGGTGCCGCCGCTGTCGTTGGCGATCACCGGCACGCCGGCGGCCATCGCCTCCAGCACGGCGTTGGGCGACCCCTGGTGGGTACCGATGACGATTTGCGCGCTCCAGCCTTCATCCAGATGCGCGAGGTCAGGCAGGGCGCCGCGAAAATGCACGCCCGCGCCGGCGTCGGCGAGCAATTGCGCCAGGTAGGCCGCATGGTGCGGCTCGGCCTGGCCGGCGATGTGCAGGCTGGCATCGGGATGCTGTCTACGCAACAGAACAAAGGCAGCAAGGATTTTTTCCAGGTGCTTGGAGGGCGCGATGCGGCCGCTGACCAGGAAGCGCGCGCAAGCAGGTGCATCCACGGCCGGCGCGGCCGGCGCGACGCCGTTCGGAATCACCACGCACCTGCGCGCGTAACCGGACACCGGCTCGCCGTACTTGAGCACCAGCACATCGAGCCGCGCGCGAAAATCCGCTTCGCCGAACGCTACCGCCTCCTGGAACACCCCGGTCGCCGCCATCTCCTCGAAAGCGTAGTGCCCGGGGCTGACGTCGATCAGGCGCAACCCCGGCCTCGCGAATTTGGCGATCAGGAGCTTGAGCTTGGGGTCGGCATTCCAGAAGCACAGTTGCCGCGCGCCATGCCGAGCCGCCCAGGCGAGCAAGCTCTCGGCGACTTCGAATACGTCGTTCGCATCGGCGGGGCGGAAATGCCGCACGCCGGCCTCGCGCAGGCAGGCAGCAAAGTAGTCATGGGTACTTTCGCCGCACACCGCGAGCGCCAACTCCTCCCTTGTCTGGATATGCGTCAGCAGATTGACCAGCGAGCGCTGCGCCCCGCCGGCATTCAGGTTGGCGGTGACAAACAGCGTGCGCACGGCGGCCCCGCCGGCCGCGGCGTGGGCGGCCAGCGGCAGCGACCACAGGGCAGGCACGCGCAGGCGCGCCCCAGCCCCCTGCAAGCGGCCGCGCACCGGGAACCGCGCCAGTGCCTGCGCGAACGCCGCTTCGCTGGCCTGCGCCGGCAGCAGGCTCAGGCCCGGCTGCGGGTCTTCCACCTGCCCCGACACCGCCGTGCCCACCACCGGCAGGCCGGCGGCCAGCGCCTCCTGCGTCGCAATCGAATAGCCTTCGTAGTCGCTGGTGTTGAGCAGCACATCGAAGGCCGCCAGCCAGGGCGCGACCGGCGTCACGAAACCCGGCAGCTTGACGCGATGCGCCAGGCCATGCTGCCCGGCGTAGCGCGCGATCTCGCCCAGCACCTCGATGCCGCTTTCGCCGATCACCCCGCCGGCAATCGCCAGCGCGGCGTCGCGGTTCTCCAGCAGTGCCTGCAGCACGCGCAGCGCGCGCGGATAATTTTTCTGCGGCTTGATCGCCCCTATCATGCCCACCAGCAGGGTCGCCTCGCCCACGCCCAGCTTGCGGCGGACGCGGCTGCGCTCCTCCTGCGAAAACGCGGCCGCATCCAATGCCGGGCGATGGCGGATCACCAAGAGCGGTACGCCGCAGCCGGCTTCGCGCGCCTGCGTCGCCACCGCCTGCGCGCAGGCGATCGCCGCGGGCACGCCCATCGTATGCCAGGCGGCCGGATCGTTCATCCAGCCGGCCCGCGCGTTGTGCAGCACCGGCACGGGGGTCAGGCCCCACGCCCGCAGCGCCGCCAGCGCGCCGTCGCGCAGCAGGTGCGCGGCCACCAGCGTGCCGCGCCCCCAGCGCTGCGCCAGTTGCGCGGCGAACTCTTCCATCCCCTGCGCCTCGCGCCGCACCAGCCGCAATCCTTCCGGCACCGGCCATTCCATCGCCGCGCGCTGCAGCACCGCGATCTCGATGTCGCGCCCGCGCCGCAGGGCATCGGCCGCCCACTCCAGCACGATGCGTTCGGCGCCGCCCAGGGCCAGGCTGGCGATAATGGCGCGCAGGGGCGCGCGGACGTCCTCTACCGGCACGCAGCCGGGAATCGGGCGCGCCAGCAGGTGGCCGGGCGGCGGGTGCATGCGCGGATCAGGCAAGGGCAAGGAAGAAGTAAAAACGGTGGTTAAAAGCAGGGGAGAGGCACGCGCTCAATAGTCGGTATCCAGGCTGGAGAACGAGGAGGAATCGTTGTCCCTTTCCCGAGCCGAACCCCCTCCTGCGTTGGCCTTGCGCTCCGCCTCTCGTTGCGCCTGCCGTTGCGCGCGCGCCGCCTCGCGGTCCCGAATCACGCGGTCGGCGAGCATGCCCACCGCCACGCCGGCGGCCACGCCTCCCGCCACCCCGGCGGCAGTGCCCAGGCCGGTGCCGGAATCGGCCAGACGCAAGTCGCTGCCCTGCGCCTGCATCGCCGGCATCGCCTGGTTGCCCGACAGGTTCCACTGGCCCGGGCCGCGCCAGGCGAAGCTGCGCTCGTCATTGCCCTTGAAACGCACCTTGCGCTCGTCATCCGGATTGAGGGTGAACACGCCGGCGTTGTTGGTGAGCAGGGTGCGGCCGTCGTCCTTGGTCTCGATCAGCACTTCGACGATGGTCTGGCCGGCGGCGTTCTGCAACGCCATGAGTTCGGGGGCGTTGTCTTCCTTGCCCTGCGCGGTGACCGCCATGGTGGCGGCATCCGGGAAGCCCGGTACCTCGCCGTGCCAGCGGCGCCCGTCGCGGATCAGCTGGCGGCTCTGCCTGCGCTGCTTGTACCAGGTGAGCCATTCGAGCAAGCCTTCGGGCTTGAACAGCGGCTCCAGGTCGGGGAACATCATGGCGTACATCGCCTCGCCGGTCGGCATGTTGCGCGACATCTTGTCCCAGTCCTTGAAACCTTTGCCCTTGCCTGCGCCGGCGCCGCCGGCCGCCTGCGCGCGGACCGACTTGCGCACCCGCGAAATGATGAAGAAGGCCAGCGCGATGAAAGCGATGAACGGCAGGACGAACAGGATGATCACGATCCACATGAGGGGCTCCCTGCGTGCTTTATTGATGTTGGCAACACTGATTAAGTGGGCTAACGCCCCCTCACTTGCGTTTCGCAACCCCCGATTTCAAAGAGGAGCAGGCTTTGCGCCTCGCGGTATTCGGGACTTATTCAGCATTTCCATTGGTAATGGCGCGCGGCGCGTTCGCACCTGGCCGCATGCCATGTGGGTAAGTATAGCGGGCTGCCCGGCTTCCTTGCCGCGCGGCGTGAAGCCCGGCGCAACTACCTGATTATTCGAATAAAAACTGGGCAGACTGGGTATTACACAAATACTGTACAAATGAACAGTATTTGTGTAATCTGTTCCTCCCAAGGACACCCGGTATTGCCATGAACGTCCCCGCCCTGCTGTTTCCGCTGATTTTCCTGTTCCCGCCGGCCGGCCTTCCCAGGCCCCGCGCCTGAGCCCGGCCTTCACCACACTTAAGCGCCCGTGGCCATGGGGCAGGACCTCGCTTTCTCCGATTCGCCGGACGAGACTGTCTATGCACCGGCCTCCGGCGCTCGCCTGGACGCTACCCCGCTTGACCGCACGCCCACCGGCCCGGAGTCCCTCACCACCATCCCCGGCCTGTGGCGCGGTGACGCGCTGGCGCGCGTCGCTCTCGAAAGCCTGTCCACCGGCTATACCGCGCTGGACGCGCAACTGCCCGGCGGCGGCTGGCCGCTGGGTGCGCTGACCGAGATCCTGGGCAGCGAAACCGGCATCGGCGAACTGCGGCTGTTCTTCCCCGCCCTCGCAAAGCTGGCAGGCGGCAAGGACGCGCCACCCATCATCCTGCTGCAGCCGCCATACGCGCCCTATGCCCCCGCCTTCGCCGGCGCCGGCATCAATCCCGCGCAGGTGCTGGTGCTGCGCACCCGCAAGCTTGAAGATGCGCTGTGGGCCTGCGAGCAATGCCTGAAGTACGCGCCGCGCAGCGCCGTGTTCGCCTGGCCGAAGCAGCTGGCGCAGCAGGACCTGCGGCGCCTGCAACTGGCGGTTGAAGGCCGGCCCGTGCTGGCGGTGCTGATGCGCGAACGCCAGGCAGCACGGCAATCCTCCGCCGCCGCGCTGCGTATCGCACTGGCGCCCGGCATCGCGGCGCGCGGCAGCCTGTCTCTGCGCATTCTCAAGCGGCGCGGCGGCCTGCTGGAACGCTCCCTGCTGATCGAGCCGCCTTCGCCTCTGCCGGCCACGCCACTGCCCACGCCTCTCATCCAACCGAACCCTGCCCAACCGAAAGCCGAGGCTCCCCATGCTCTGGACCGCGCTCAACCTGCCACAACTGCCGCTTGACTGCTACGCGCAGACCGCGCAAGAGCAGCCCTTCGCCATCGTCGAAAAGCGCCGCATCCACATGGCCAATGCGGCGGCGCGCGCCGAAGGCGTGAAGGACCACATGGCCCTCTCCGCCGCCCTGGCCCTTGCCCCCACGCTGCAATGGCGCGAGCGCGACCCGCGCGAGGAAAAGGCCGCGCTGGAAGACCTGAGCCTGTGGGCGATGCAGTTCACTTCGCACGTCAGTCTGGCGGCCCCGCACGGCCTGCTGCTGGAAACCGGCGGCAGCGCGCGCCTGTTCGGCGGCCTCGATGTACTGCTGGAACGGATCACGGCCGCCATCGCGGCGCAGGGCTATCACGCCGTACTCGCCTCCGCGCCCACGCCCAGCGGCGCGCTGATGCTGGCGCGCGCCGGCTATGCCGAGCATGTCACCACCCTGCCCGAGTTGCGCCGCATCCTGCCCGGGCTGCCCGCCACCGCCATGTTGAGCGCGCAAGCCTATGCCGCCACCTTCGAGACCCTGGGAGCGCGCAGCGTGGCCGACCTGCTGGCCTTGCCGCGCGATGGCCTGAAGCGCCGCTTCGGCGATTTTCTGCTGGAGGAAATCGACCGCGCCTTCGGCCACGCACCCGACCCGCTGCGCCCGGTGGTGCCGCCCGCCTCGTTCAAATGCAGCCTGCCCCTGCCCGCCCCGGCCGAATCCAGCGAGACCCTGGTATACGCCAGCGGCCGCGGCCTGCGCCAGCTGGAAGGTTTTTTGCGCGCCGGCAAGCAGGCGGTGGACCGCATCGAACTCACCCTGCACCATGAACGCCATACGAAACGTGACACGCAGGATGACACCCGCCTCACCCTGCACCTGATGCAGCCCAGCGCCGACGCCAAGCGTTTCACCCTGCTGCTCTCCGAACACCTGAACCGCCATACCCTGGCGCGCCGCGTCGAGCGCATCACCCTCACCGCCCCGCAACTGCTGCGCGCCGAGGAGATCACCCCGACCCTGCTGTTCGAGGAAGAGAACGCGGCGCGCGACATGCGCGACCTGCTGGAGCGCCTGCATGCGCGCCTGGGCCCCCAGGCGGTGCGGCAGTTGCAGGTGCATGCCGACCACCGCCCGGCACGCGCCTCCGGCAGCGTGGCGCTCCTTGAGGCCAATCGCGCTTCCACCGCGCAAGACAAGAAGCCGAAGGAGCCCCTGCCGGCGCCCGGCTTCGGGCCACGCCCGGTGTGGATGCTCGACCCGCCGCGGCCGCTGAATCGTAGCGGAGACATTCCCTTTTACGAAGGGCCGCTCAAGCTGGTGTCCGGCGCCGAGCGCATCGAGTCCGGCTGGTGGGACGGCGAGCCGATGGACCGCGAATACTTCATCGCACAGCGGGCCGACGGCGCGCTGTTGTGGGTATTTCGTGAACACCTGTACCCGCCCGGCTGGTTTTTACAGGGATATTTTGCGTGAGTGACGTCGACGAAACCCGGGCTGCTCCGCCCGCGGCCGGGCAGCCGGACGCAGGCTTGCCGGCGCAGCCGAACGATGGCCTGCCCGCCTATTGCGAATTGCACTGCCTGTCCAACTTCTCGTTCCTGCGCGGCGCCTCGCACGCCGATGAATTGGTCAAACAGGCGGTGCTGCACGGCTATGCCGGCCTGGCGATCACCGACGAATGCTCGTTCGCCGGCGTGGTGCGCGCCTACGACGTGATCAAGGGCTCGCTGTTCCGCCTGATCATCGGCAGCGAGTTCCGCTTCACTGGCGATGAGGAACGGGAACCGGAGTTGCCGCATTCACGTATCGTCCTGCTGGCCCAGAGCCTGGCCGGCTACCAGGCGATCAGCGGGCTGATCACCTACGCGCGCCTGAAGGCCGACAAGGGCAGCTACTCGTTCTATCGCTACTACCTGCACAAGGAGCCGACCGACTGCCTGTGCCTGTACGTGCCCGACCTGCCGGTGCGCGCCACCCAGGACGCGCGCGCCGAGGAAGCGCGCATCGCCGCCTTGAGCACGGATGCCGCCGATATCGCCCGCCATTTCCCCGCCCGCATGTGGATCGCCTGCGAACTGCATAAGGGCCCGAACGATGCCGCCAACCGCCACGCGGTCGAGCAGATCGCGCAGCGCACCGGCCTGCCGATCGTCGCCGCCGGCGGGGCGCGTATGCACGCGCGCGATCGGAAGATGCTGCTCGACACGATGACGGCGATCCGCCTGAACGTGCCGGTCTCCCAGTGCGGCCACGCGCTGCTGCCCAGCGGCGAGTACCACTTGCGCAAGCGCGATGACCTGGAGCGCCTCTACAAGCGCGAGTGGATGGAAGAGACGATGAACATCGTCGGCATGTGCAAGTTCGAGATGGACCAGATCAGGTACACCTACCCCGACGAAATGGTGCCCAAGGGGGAAACGCCCGCCTCCTACTTGCGCAGGCTCGCTGCGGAAGGACTGGCGCGTCGCTACCCTCAAAGCCCACGCGAAGATATCGTCGCGCAAATGCGGAACGAGCTGGATTTGATCGAGAAGCTCAAGTACGAGGCCTATTTCCTTACCGTCCACGACATCGTCAAGTTTGCGCGTGGTGAAGGCATCCTGTGCCAGGGCCGCGGCTCGGCCGCCAACTCGGTGGTTTGCTATGCCTTGTACATCACCGAGGTCGACCCGTCGCGCCACGAGCTGATGTTCGCGCGCTTTCTCTCGGAGAAGCGCGGCGAGCCGCCCGACATCGATGTCGACTTCGAGCACGAGCGCCGCGAGGAGGTGATCCAGCACCTCTATACCAAGTACGGCCGCCATCGCGCTGCCCTGGCCGCCGCCGTCGCCATCTACCGCCCGCGCGGCGCGCTGCGCGATGTCGGCCGTGCATTGGGCCTGTCCAACGACCAGCTCGATGCGGTGTCGAAAAACATGGCTTGGTGGGACGGCCATTCGACCATGGACAAGCGCCTGGCCGAATGCGGCCTGGACATCGACTCGCCGGTGGTGACAAACCTGCTGTTCCTGGCACGGCAACTGATGAAAAACCCGCGCCACCTGTCGCAGCACTCCGGCGGCTTCGTGCTTTCCAACGCCGATCATCTCTCCAGCATGGTGCCGGTGGAAAACGCCGCGATGGCCGACCGCACGGTGATCCAGTGGGACAAGAACGACCTCGAACTGCTCGGCCTGATGAAGGTGGACGTGCTCGGCCTGGGCATGCTCACCCTGATCCGCCGCGCCATGCAGGCGATCGGCGAGTGCCGGGGCAAGCCCTTCGCCATGGGCGATATCCCGAAGGAAGACCCCGAGGTCTACGACATGCTGTGCGCCGGCGAATCGATCGGCGTGTTCCAGGTCGAATCGCGCGCGCAGATGAGCATGCTGCCGCGCCTGCGGCCGCGCGTGTTCTACGACCTGGTGATCGAGGTGGCGATCGTGCGCCCCGGGCCGATCCAGGGCGGCATGGTGCATCCCTACCTGAAGCGGCGCCAGGGCATCGAGCCGGTCGTCTATCCATCAGACGCGGTCGAGGGCGTGCTCAAGCGCACTTTAGGGGTCTCGATCTTCCAGGAGCAAGTAATGCAACTGGCCGTGGTCGCCGCCGGCTTTTCCGAAAGCGAAGCCGACGACCTGCGCCGCGCCATGGCCGCGTGGAAGCGCAAGGGCGGGCTGGAGGATTTCGAGCAGAGGCTTAAAACCGGCATGACCCATCGTGGCTACACCGCCGAGTACGCCGACCAGATCTACCAGCAGATGCAGGGCTTCGGTGAATATGGCTTCCCCGAGAGTCACGCCAACAGCTTCGCGCTACTGGTCTATGTGTCCTCCTGGCTCAAGCGCCATGAGCCGGCGGTTTTTCTTTTCGCCCTGCTCAACAGCCAGCCCCTGGGTTTCTACGCCCCCGCGCAACTGGTGCAGGACGCACAACGCAACGGCGTCGAGGTGCTGCCGGTGGACGTGAACGCCAGCGACTACGACGCGAAACTCGAACAGGACGAAGCACAGCGAGTCGCCTGGCGCGCAGCTTTCGAAACACGGCTGGCGCGCGGTGATTTCGTCAATCCGGATGCGGAGAAAAGAGAGCCGGGCAACTACTACGAAGGCACGCGCGAACCGCGCGAAAACAAATACCCGCCCGATCAGCCCTACGAGCGTACCCCGCAAGCCGCCGTGCGCCTGGGCCTGCGCAAGATCGCCAACCTGTCGGAAGCTGGCGCCGAGCGCCTGGTCAAGGCGCGCGGCACCCAGCCTTATACGGACATCCACGACCTCACTCACCGCGCCCGCCTGGACCGTTCCGACCTCGAAGCCCTGGCTGCCGCCGACGCACTGGCTTCGATTTCCGGCCATCGCCGCCGCGCGGTGTGGGATGTGATCGGCGTCGAGAAGCCGATCGCACTCGCGCCTGACACCGCCACCCCGGAAACCGCCGCCGACCTCGCCGCCCCCACCGAAGGCGAAGACCTGATGCAGGACTACGCCGCGCTCAGCCTCACCCTGCGCCGCCACCCGCTCGCGCTCCTGCGCCCGCTGCTGCAAAAACGCCGCCTGTCGAGCGCCGCCGAGTTGCGCCACTACCCGCACGGCCGCCTGGCGCGCGCCAGCGGCATCGTCACCGGTCGCCAGCGCCCCGGCACCGCCAAGGGCACCATCTTCGTCACCCTGGAGGACGAGACCGGCTACATCAACGTGGTGTGCTGGGCCAGCATGATCGAGCAGTTCCGCCGCGAGATTCTGATCAGCCGGCTGATGACGGTGTACGGCGTGTGGGAGACCGACAGCAAGGTGGCGCACTTGATCGCCAAGCGCGTGGTCGACGACACCGCGCTGCTCGGCCGCCTGGAGACGCCGCGCTCGCGCGACTTCCATTAGCGGGGAAGGGCGAAACGGGCATGCGCCCTTTGCCAAAAAGCCTGCTACGCTTGGTGCTACAAGAACGGAGACAAACGAGGAGCGGCGCGATGGACCAGCAACAACACCGGCAGTGGCTCGTGCGTGGCGTATTGACCCTGAGCCTGCTCAACCCCTGCGCCGCATTCGCCGAAGGCGATGTCGACCCCGTCAACGATCTGCCCAATCCCTACCGCACTACCGCCCCCTGGGGCCAGTTGCCGGCCGGGCAAAACTGGGGGGCGCTCAGCGCGGTGGCGATCGACAACGACGGCAACTCGGTCTGGGCCGCCAGCCGCTGCGGCGCCAACCCCGATGTGCCGCCCGGCGTCTCGCCCTTTCTCTACGACAGTTGCGCGGGCTCGAACGTCGCGCCGGTGATGAAGTTAGATGCTGGCGGCAAGCTGCTGAAAGCTTTTGGTGCCGGCCTGTTCATCTTCCCCCACAAGATCGCCATGGACCCGGAAGGCAATGTCTGGGTGGTCGACCAGCGCGCGATGAACGAGCGCGAGCGCGCCAAGTACCCGGCGGATGCGAACAAGGGCCACACCGTGGTCAAGTTCAGCCCCGAGGGCCGCGTATTGATGACGATCGGCAAACCCGGCGTCGCCGGCAACCCGCCGGAAGCGCTGACCGAGCCCACCAGCATCGCGTTCGCGCCGAACGGCAACCTCTACATCTCGGAGGGCCATTCCGGCCAGGCCCCCAACGCGCCGCCGGATACCGTGGCGCGCATCTCGGTGTTCACCAGGGACGGCCGGTTCATCAAGTCTTTTGGTGCGCTCGGCAACGCGCCCGGCCAGTTCCGCACCCCGCACGACCTCCTGTTCGACGAGCGCGGCCGCCTGGTGGTGGCCGACCGCGGCAACATGCGCATCCAGTTCCTCGACCTGGACGGCAACTACCTCGCGCAGTGGAAGCAACTCTCCCGGCCCAGTGGCATCGCGATCCGCAACGGCATGATCTACGTCGCCGATTCGGAATCGAACGGCGTCGCCCCGCATCCCGGCTGGCAACGCGGCATCCGCATCGGCAGCTACCCCGCCGGCCGGCCACTGACCTTCATCCCCGACCCGCTGGAGATGAAGGGCACGAGTGCCGCCGAAGGTATTGCGGTGGACGCGCAGGGCAACATCTACGGCGCCGAAGTCGGGCCGCGGCAATTGGTCAGGCACAGCAAGTAGCGCTCACCCAGCCGGCCGCGGCGGCAAGCTCAGTACTGCACTTTCAGCGCCGCCGGCACGCTGTAGCTCCACTTTTTCTCGTCAAACCCGATGCTCCAGGTTTGGGGCCTGGTCTCGCGCCCTTTCTGGATGCCCGTGCGCGTTACCACCAGCGGATACACCTTTACATCCGCGCGCGCCGTATCGATCTTCAGGTCGAAATCGAGCGACTCGCATTCCGCCTTGGTCGCCTTGTCGTCGCAAGGCTTCGCCCCTTCGTTGTCCATGTGCGAAGGGATGCTCGCCAGCGCCGCCACGCCTTTGCCCCTGGGCAATAGCACGTCGTTGTAAGAACTGGTGTAGCCCTGCCCGGTATAGCCGCTCTCGTAGAGCCAGCCGTAGTAATGGTCGGGGCCGAACTGCATGAACTTCACCGTGTCCGGCGCGGCCCCGAAGCTGCCATACTTCATCGCCTTGCTGCTCGCGGCCAGGTTGAGCTTGCCGTCCTTTTCTTCGATTACGAAGGCACCGGCGAGACCAGATGCCGCGTGGCTGCCATCCTTCTCATTGGCGACATTGCCGGCAGCAAACACGTACAGCCGCTCGCCCATCGGCGTAGCGACTTTCTTGCTCTGGATCGGCTTCATCACATAAGCAATGCCCTCGAACTGAAACGGCCAGCCCTTGGCGCGCGCCGAATAGGCACCGTACTGCTCCTGCATCAGGTGCTTGAGCGCAGCGTCGGCATCCAGTGCCCAGGCCGTGCCGGTCATGCATGACCACGCAGCAACGCAAGCCAGCACGAAACGACGGTAACTAGTCACTCCTGACTCCTCTCTGCGCCAGTTCCCTGCGCAGCACCTTCCCCAGCGCATTGCGCGGCAAGGTGGCAACGAACTCCAGTGTCGCCGGCAGCGCATACGGCGGCAGGCGCTTTTTCGCATGCGCCATCAGCTCCTTCTCCGTCACCTTGGCGAACTCGCGCTTGACCACGAATGCGCGGATGCTCAGGGCCTCGTCCCAGTCCGGCACGCCGACCACCGCCGCTTCCTGCACGCCGGGGTGCTCGTACAGCACCTCCTCGATATCGCGCGGGTATACCGGGTAGCCGGCGGTGAAGATGATGTCCTTCTTGCGGTCGATCACGTAGAAGTAGCCATCCTCGTCCATCTTCGCGATGTCGCCGGTGTAGAGCCAGCCGTCGCGCAGGGCAAGCGCGGTGTGATCGGCGCGGTTCCAGTAGCCTGGCATTACCTGCGGGCCGCGCAGCACCATCTCGCCCGCCGTATCGGGCGGCAGGGTGGCGCCGGTGTCGGGATCGACGATCTTCGCTTCGGTGTCGGGCAGCGGCAGGCCGATGGCGCCGGGGCGGCGCCGGCCGCTGAAGGGGTTGGAGTGCGTCGCGGGCGCCGCTTCGGTCAGACCATAGGCTTCGACCAAGCGGCCACGGGTGAGCTTTTCGAACTCCTCCTGCACCTCCACCGGCAGCGGCGAACCGGAGGAGACGCACAGGCGGATCGAGGCGATGCCGTATTTGCGCACGCCGGGGAAGTGCGCCAGGCTCTGGAACATCAGCGGCACGCCGGGGAAGATCGAGGGCTTCTCGCGCGCGATGGTGTGCAGCACCTCGTTGGGCTCGAAGCGCGGCAGCAGGATCAAGGTCGCGCCGATCAGCGCGCCGACGTTGACGCAGGCGGTGATGCCGTAGGAGTGCGAGAACGGGATCACCGCGAGCATCTTCTCCAGCCCGGCGCGCATCTCCGGCGCCCAGTGGCGCAATTGCAGCGCGTTGGCAGCCAGGTTCGCGTGCGTAAGCATCACCCCGGCCGGCACACCGCCGGTGGTGCCGCTGGTGTAGGCGATCACCGCCAGGTCGTTCACCTCGGGCCCGCGCATCGGCGCCGCATTTTTCAAAAAGCGGCCGCCGCGCGCCAGGATGCGCTTGAAGGCGTGCAGGGTGGCCTGCTTGCCGGCGCGCTCCTCGTCACCGCTTTTCATCTCGGCGGCCTGCTCCTTGAGCACGGTATAGAGCAGCCGATCCTTCAGGCTCATGTAGGCCTTGAAGTGGGTGAGGATCACGTGCTCCAGCCCGGCCGCATCGGCAATCGCCTCGACCTCGCCGCGATAGGAAGAAAGCGCGATCAGCACCTTGGCCCCGGCGTCCTGGATGCGCGCCACCAGATCATCACGTGAAAACAGCGGATTGACGAACACCGCCACCGCGCCCAGTTTCAGTACGCCGTAATAGCTGATCAGCGCCTGCGGCACGTTGGGCAGCACGATCGCCACGCGGTCGCCGTGCTTCACGCCCAGGCCGGCGAGACCATTGGCGAGGCGGTTCGACAGCCGGTCGAGCATCGCGTAGCTCATGCCCTTGCCGAAGAAGCGCAGCGCCTCGTTGCGCCCGAAGCGCCGCGCCGCCACTTCCAGCGTCCGGGAAACGGGAGCGATCGGCGGGCGCGTCTCATACGGCGTGCGGCTGTCGTAGAACTTGAGCCAGGGCCGCGCGCGTTCCAGCTCGCGGGCGCGGGCGCGGCGCGCGCTGCGTTCTTCGGCCAGGCGCGCCGGGCCGATGAAGCGCTCGATCGCGCGATTGACCGCGTCGGGCCGCTCGACCATCACCTGGTGCGCCGAAACCGGGATGACGATCTCCTCGGCCTCCGGGATCAGGCGCGCGATCTCGCGCTGTGCCTCCTCCTCGAACAGGAAGTCGCGCTGGCCGAGGATCACCAGGGTCGGCGTACGGATCTCGCGCATCAGCGCCGCGCCGTTCCATACCGACACCGCATGCCGGTATTGGCTGCTCACCACATGCGCCGCCGGGTAGAGCTTGGCGATCGGCACGATGCGGCGCGCCAGGCGCAGCACCGGCGCGGGCATCTTGAGGATCGCGCGGCCCGTCCACTTCAGGCGGAACTCCACCGCCGAGCCGATGATCACCAGGCGCTCGACCCGCTCGGGGTACTTGCTGGTGAAGTAAGTCGCCACCGCGCCGCCGAAGGAGTGCGCCACCAGCACGAATTTCTCCGGCGCGCCGACCTCCGCCAGGATGCCGACAACGTCGGCGCACAGCTCCTCGATGGCATAGCTGCTGCGCGGCGCGTCGCTGTAGCCGTGGCCGCGCAGGTCCATCGCGATCACGCGGCTGTCGTAGTGGAAGTGGTCGAGCTGGTTGTACCAATAGGCGGCGCGGCCGCCGAAGCCGTGCACGAACACCATGGTGCGCAAGGCGTCGCGCGGCCCGGCATCGACCACCGAAAAGCGCACCGGCTCGGCATCGGGCCCCTCTTGCGCGGGGGCGGGCAGGCTGACGGTGCGGCGATACAGATCGACGTCGATGGTCATGGCGGGCGATGATGCCTGCAAAACGCGCCGCAGGTCAATCGCCTGGAAGGACGCAGCGGCAGCCGGCCACGCCTGGGCGCGGCCGGGCGGCCGCTGCGCCCTAGGCCCGAACGTGCCTTACAATCATCCGCATGTCCCGCCTGCCGCCCCTCCACGACCTGGTCGCCTTCGAAGCAGCCGCGCGCCTGGCGAGTTTTCTCAAGGCCTCGGAAGAGCTGCACCTGACCCAGTCGGCGGTGAGCCACCGCATCAAGTCGCTGGAAGAGTTTCTCGGCGCGCCGCTGTTCATCCGCGTCAACCGCAACATCGCGCTGACCGGCGTCGGCGAGCGCTACCTGGCGGAGGTACGCGACGGCCTGGCGCGCCTGGAAGCGGCCACCGCGCGCGTCACCGGCGGCGCGCGGCAAAGCCTGCGCATCTCGGTAGCCCCGGCGGTGGGCGCGAAATGGCTGGTCGGCAAGCTGGCGAACTTCCAGCGCGCCCACCCCGAGGTCGACCTCGAAGTCGCCTCCGCCTACGACATCGAGGTGATCAAGCGCGGCGAGGCCGACCTGGGCATCCGCTTCGGCTCGGAAGACTGGGGCGGCCTCAAGGCCCTCAAGCTTGCCGACGAAACCGTGTTCCCGGTCGCCAGCCCCGCCTATATCGAGAGCATCGGCGGCCTGAAGGAGCCGGCGGACCTGCGCCGCGCCACGCTCCTGCGGCACCCGCTTCTTTTCTGGAAGCCCTGGTTCGAAGCGGCCGGCCTGAACTGGCCCGAGCCGCCCAGCGGCCCGGTGTACGACGACGCCATGATGATGTACGAGGCCGCCGCCGCCGGCCACGGCGTGGCCCTCACGCCCAAGATACTGTTCGACACCCACGGCACGGCCCTGGTGCAGCCTTTCAAGCTGGAAGTGTGGGACCGCGCCTATTACATCGTGCTCGCGCCGGACGCGCTGGAACGCCCCCTGATCAAGCTATTTACCGACTGGCTGCTCGCCGCCGCGCAGGCCGAGCATGAGCTTCGCCGCCCGGCAACGGCATCCACCGCGCAAGGCAGTTGAAACAGTTTACGCAAGCCGGTCTGCTTCGTGTAGAATCCGCGCCTTTTTCAAGGCAGCGGAAACTCAAGCAATATGGATGAAGCAGACGTCGCACAAAATGAAATAGAGTTCCACGAACGCGCCATGCGCGCCAAAAAGGGCGATGAACTGCCCGCCATCGGCGAATGCCACAACTGCGGCGAAACCCTCGCCGAAAACCAGAAATTCTGCGACCCGGATTGCGAAGCCGACTTTCGCAAGCGCCAGTGGCACATGAAGCAGCGCCACACCCCTTCCGCCCCCGTATGATCGGGCGCGGTGCGGGCAGCGGAAGCGGTTCCCTGCCCGTACCCACCTCCGCAGTCTTCCCCGGTACTCCGCTTTCCCCACCAGCTTTCCCTGCCCTCGCTTGAATCGTTTTCAGCCGAGGCGCAAAAGGATTCGTTTGTCCTCCTGATGGCCGGCGCGCATTCTTGACCCTGCGCCAACCGCGCTCCGCAGCATCCCGGCCCATCTCGCCGGCTCTCTCCAGCCCAAAAGGTCAGTTTCTGGTCCTGCGGCGACCCCAATCGGGGCCGCCTGGCGCCAGCTTTACTCATCCAGCGGGCCTGCTTACCTGACTGTCGGGTCCGCATCGACACGCAAGCAACGGAGAAAACAATATGTCCATGAGCCAAAAAGACGGTTGGATCTGGTTTGACGGCGCGCTCAAGCCCTGGGCGCAATGCGCCACCCACGTGCTCACCCACACCCTGCACTACGGCCTGGGCGTGTTCGAAGGCGTGCGCGCCTATTCCACCCCGCGCGGCACCGCCGTGTTCCGCCTCGGCGACCACACCAGGCGCCTGATGCAGTCGGCCCACATCCTCGGTATCGACATGCCATACGGCAAGGAGGAGCTGGAGGCCGCGCAGCTCGAAGTGCTGCGCGCCAACCAGCTCAAGGAGGCGTACATCCGCCCGCTGGTGTTCATGGGCAGCGAGCGCATGGGCGTCTCCACCGAAGGGGTGTCGGCGCACGTGGCGATTGCCGCCTGGGAATGGGGCGCGTACCTGGGCAAGGCGGCAATCGATGCAGGCATCCGCGTGAAGATCTCCTCCTTCGCGCGCCATCATGTGAACGTGCAGATGTGCCGCTCCAAGTCCGTCTCGACCTACGCCAACTCCATCCTCGCCAACCGCGAAGCGCGGGAGAACGGCTACGACGAGGCGCTGCTGCTGGACACCGACGGCTTTGTCGCCGAAGGCTCGGGCGAGAACATCTTTCTCGTGCGCGACGGCAAGCTGATCGAGCCGGAGCTGGCTTCGGCGCTTGAAGGCGTGACCCGGCGCGCCATCATCGACTTCGCCAGCGAGGCCGGGATTCCCGTGCAGGCGCGCCGCGTGACCCGCGACGAGGTGTACATCGCCGACGAGGCCTTCTTCACCGGTACCGCCGCCGAGGTGACGCCGATCGTCGAAGTGGACCGGCGCCGCATCGGCACCGGCAAGCCTGGGCCGATCACGCAGATGATGCAGCAGAAGTTTTTCAACTGCGTGCGCGGCGAGGACGCGAAGCGGGCGAACTGGCTGACCTATATCTAGGCTCCTCCCGCGCAGGGCTCGCCGGCGCACGCCTGCCAACTGTGCGCCCGCATGCCTGCGTTCCGGCCCGGCCGGGGCCGCGGGACATCTACGCCAGCAGCGCGCCTTCGTGGCGCAACAACCAGGCTTTGGTGGGGATGCCTCCGCCGAAGCCGGTGAGCGCCCCGCCGCTGCCGATCACGCGATGGCAAGGCAACACGATGGCGACCGGGTTCTGCCCGTTCGCCGCGCCCAGCGCGCGTACCGCGGCGGGCTTGCCGATGCGCGCCGCCTGCTGCGCGTAGCTGGCGGTCTGCCCGACGGGAATCTTGCGTAGCGCCAGCCAGGCGGTTTGCTGGAAATCGGTACCGCCCAGGCTCACCGGCAGGTCGTCGATCGCCTCCAGTTCACCCGCAAGGTAGGCCGCGATGCGCGTGCCGAAGCCTTGCGGATTCTTCGCCGCGACAAAACGGTAGCTGCCGTAGCGGCGCCTGAGCAGCTTGTCCATGCGCGACTCGTAGCCGGCGAAATCGACCGCGCACAGCTTGTCGCCATCGACAGCGTAAAGCACCGCCTCGAACGGCGCCTCTTTCGGCGCGGGCACACGGTCGAACAACAGTTCCTTGATCTTCGCGTCAATTGCTTCGGACTTCATCGCTTTTCTCCTTGGCGCCGCTCAGGCGGCGCTCTTCGCTTCATAGTTCCACAAAGTCTGCGCCGCATACGCGCGCCAGGGGCGCCAGCGCTCCGAATAGGCAAGCAGTTGCTTGGGCGTCTCCGCGATGCCCAGCACGCGCGCCACCCGCAACAGCCCGAGGTCGCCGGAGGGAAACGCGTCCGGATCGGCAAAACCGCGCATCGCCACATACTGCGCGGTCCACGGCCCGATGCCGGGCAGTTCGCAGAACTCGCCCATGAACGCATCCAGCCCCGCGTAGCGCGTACGCCAGGCCGGATTGGCGGCGATGTGCCGGCCCAGTTCGATCAGGGTCTCGGCGCGCGCCCGCACCAGGCCGAGCGCGCGCAGGTCGTCCACCTTCGCGCAGGCCAGCGCTTCGGGGGTGGGGAAGGCGTAGCGCAGGCGCTGGACATACGGTTCCTTTGCGACCAGCGGCTCACCCAGGCGCGCCACCAGCCGCCCGGCAAGCGTGGTCGCGGCCGCCACGCTCACCTGCTGCCCGAGCACCGCGCGCACCGCAAGCTCGTAGGCATCCCATGCGCAAGGCACGCCCAGCGCCGGCTTGGCAAGCGCGGGCCGAAGCTTGCGGTCGCGCTCCAGGTGGGCACGGATCGCGGCGGCAGGCGCATCGAGGTCGAACATGCGCTTGACCCGCGCGACGATCGCCGGCAAGGCGCCAGCTTGCGGGAAATCGCAGGTCAGCATCAGGCTGCCGCCTTCGATATGCACGGCGATCGTGCCGGCATGTACGGCAGGATGCGCACCGATACAGATCGAGCGCGCGTAGTCCGCCTCGGCGACGCTCTCCACGCCCGCGAACGCACGCGTGCGATAGAACGAGAGCAGGCCCTCGAAACGCTGCGCCTCCATCGCGCCCAGGCGCAAACGCACCAGGCCATCCGGCGCCCCGCCTTCTTCGGGAGCGTTACGCCGCCGCAAACTGCCCGGCGCGCGCCCATACGCCTCGGAGAGCGCGGTATTGAAACGCCGCACGCTGCCGAAACCCGCCGCGAACGCCACCTGCGTGAGCGGCAGCGCCGACTCCTCGATCAGTTGCTTGGCGAACAGCAGGCGGCGCATCTGCGCGACCGCGATCGGCGAAGCGCCGAGATGCTCCTCGAACAGCCGCCGCAGATGGCGCGAGGTCACGCCGATGCGGCCGCTCAACTCTTCCAGCGAGCCTTCGTTCAGCACGCCCGCGTCGATCGCCTCCAGCGCGCGCGACACCAGCGCCGCGCCGCCGCTCTCCTGCCCGCGCACCGCCGGCGCGCGCTCGGGGCGACAGCGCAGGCAGGGGCGATAACCGGCCGCGAAAGCCGCCGCCGAACTGGGATAGAAAGTGACGTTGGCGCGCTTGGGCGTGCGTGCCGGGCACACCGGGCGGCAGAAGATCCTGGTGGTCTTGACCGCGACGAAGAAGCGCCCGTCGAAGCGCGGGTCGCGCGTCTCATAGGCGAGGTACAAGGTCTCGGCGGTGGCGCTTTCGCCCTCCTGCTGGCGCAGGGCCTGGCCCAGGTAGCCGCCGTCTTCAACGTTCTCGATGTAGTCCATGGCGGCACTTTACGCCAGTGCCGCGCGGCCCACTAGCCGTTTTCGGACATCAATGGAAACGTCTCCGGGAAGACGTGACGCTGGGTTACCCGCGGGCTACTTGCGCAGCGAGATGTCGCCGTACCAGGCGTGAATCTGCTCGCCGGTATTGTCGGTGTCGGTCATGATGCCGATCGCGGTGATCGGCCCCGGCTCTTCGCCGAAGGCGCGCTTGTAGTCTTCGTAGATGTTGCGCTTGACCTCTTGCCAATTGCCGACCTTGTCGCGGCCGGACTCGGCGACGATCATCTTGATGCGCGAGGTGTGGCCGTTGGCGATCACCAGGTCTTTCTTGGCGCGGTTTTCCCAGATGTACATCAAGGTGGCGTAGGGCATCTGCTGGCCGCTGATCGCCTTCACCTGCGAGTAGAACATCTTCTCGCCGAAATCGAGCTTTTCCATGTCGCCGCCAAAGGTGACGACCAGGCGCACCGGCGAATCTTCCAGGCTGCGGCGGGTGTTGTCGGCGTTCTTGATCAGGTCCTCGACCTTCCAGCGCCAGGAGAGTTGCTGGTAGCTGCTCGCATCCAGATTGGCGAGGGGGTGGATCAGCCCGGAGGCGGAGGCTTCGGCCTTCGCCGAGATCACGGTCTTGCCGTCTTCCAGCACCAGTTTGTAGGCGGTCGATTTTTTCAGCCTGGAGAGGGTCCAGCGCTGCCAGCCGCCGGGGAACACTTCGCCCGGGTTGCCGGTGGAAAAGCGGGTGACATCCGACAGCGCGACTTTGTCAGCCGCCCTGCCCGTCACCCCATTCGTCACCGGACCATGCGTGGCGCAACCGGCCAGCGCCAGCAGCAGCGCGCACGGCCAGGCACACAGCCAGCCTTTGGCCAGATTTTTCAGACCCATCTTGAACACCGTTTGCTTCTCCTCGAACCCAGCCTGAGCGACGTCCGCGTCGATTGCCAGCCTTGCGCGGAATGACACCCGAGATACATGCATAGCTTAACGCGTAAGCCCATTGTGCGGCATACACATTCACGGGAGTTTGCAAATAAACGCCGGTAAACACCGGCAATTCCTGAAAACGGAAGCCGGGCGGCAAACCTGTTTCGGAATCGGAGGGTTGTTAAGGCGAGGTAGCCCACTCGATCAGTACTTGCGCCCGAATTACGCCCCATTTGTTCAGTGCGGCGCCGCATTCGCGCCCGCGCGCAGCCAGCGCGCGGCGTTGAAATACCTCTCATGGACCAGCCGGTCCGCATTGCACAAAGGAACCCTTATGGACTCCCCTTGCTTCGCGCTGAAACGTACCCTCGCCGCCTGCCTGAGCGGCCTCGTGTTGGCCTGTGCCGGCGCCCACGCCGCCCCGCCGGCCGCGCCGAATGCCGCGGCAGTGCAAGGCAATGCCAGCGGCATTTACGTCGGTGTCATCGGCAAGGATGACACCGTACTGCTGAGCCTGCGTGGCGATGCCGGCCTTTCGGGCAGCTACCACCATGAGCGCGGCTGGAACCAGGAGGTCTACGAACTGAGCGGTAACGCCAGCGGCCAGCGCATCACCTTGCGCAGCGGCGGCAACGCCGCCCTGCGCGCGCAGGGCGGCCGCTTCGAAGGCAGCGCCTCGGCCGATGGCGCCACGATCAGCGGCACCTGGGTCGGCGCCGATGGCCGCCGCCAGCCCTTCACGCTGACCCGCGCCGCCGCCTGGAATACCCAGGCCGTCGTCGCCGACGGCGGCGTGCGCAGCTGCGAGCGCCCGCGCTTTGCCGAGGCGCGCTACGAGCGCGTCAACCGCGAACTGGCCGAGGCCTGCGACTATTTCCTCGCCGACGGCCACGAAGGTCCGGGCAAGCTGCGCCTGGAGATCGACAGCCTGGGCCAGTACATGGTGGCCGCCGTCGCCTACGCGGAGAACCGCGGCCGCGAGTTGCCGCGGGAGGTGATCGCCGTCGATCTGGGCGGCAGCGCGGAGGAGTTGCCCGTGCCGCCCTCCACCACGCTCGCGGCCCGGCCGTAAGGGTGGCGCGCAACGCATCGTGCGCGGCGAAAGTTCCCTCGGAGACGGCAATTTATTGCGCGTTTGATAGCGGAACTTGAGTCGCCGCACCTCGTCAAATTAAAGGTACCGCGCGTGGTTCCTGCGGGGTGACGGTGTGTTGCCATCTTGCAACCCCGCACCCTGCCGCTCCGCCCCCGCGCTTCCCGCCTTGTTCGATCCAGACATGTCCCGCTCCCATACGCCCCCTGCCCCGAAAGCCGTTGCCATGCCCACCAAACTGCCCCTGTCCAGCGTGTTCGCGCTGGAGCTCCTGATCACCGGCGCCCTGCTGCTCGCCTTTGCGTTCCGCTGAGCGCCCACGGGGCGCGTTGCCTAGGACGCGCGGCCGGCCGCGACAACCGGTGTGCTTGCGCATTGCTCCGATTTCGTGTGCAATGCGGCGCATGTCCTCTCCGCGCAAGTACGAAATCACCGTCACCGTGCGCACGCAGTTCGTGCCGGAGCAATCCGATGCGTCCAGCGGCCCCTTTGTGTTCGCCTACTTCGTCACCCTGAAGAACACCGGCAGCATGCCCGCCCAGCTGATCAGCCGGCACTGGATCATCACCGATGCCGAGGGCCGCAGCCAGGAGGTCAAGGGCCTGGGCGTGGTCGGCCACCAGCCGCTGCTCAAGCCCGGCGAGGAGTTCCAGTACCAGAGCGGCACGCCGCTCGGCACCCCGGTGGGCACGATGCGCGGCACCTACCAGATGGTCGCCGAGGACGGTACCCAGTTCGACGCGACCATTCCCGAATTCGTGCTCTCCATGCCGCGTATCCTGCACTGAACGGCCTGCCCAAACAGGCGCCGGCCGCCCCGCCGACGAACTTTTCCCACCTGCCGTAGAATCTCCCAACCGGGCTCCTGCCGGGCTCCCGTGACAATGGCGCCCCGCGAGGCGCCACCTTCAGGCGCTGTCAAAAAGCGCCCTCCCAGCGAGGCCCCCATGCGCCGCCCCTTCCGCACCCTGCTCATGCCGCCGCTGATGCTGCTGGCGGCCCTCCTCATGTTCCTGGAGGAAGTGCTATGGGAGGCGCTCAAGCGCATCATGGCGGCGTTCGGCAAGCTGCCGGTGATCCGCTCGATCGAAGCGTGGATTTCCCGCCTGCCCCCTTATGGCGCCGCCGTCGTATTCCTGATCCCCGGCGCCCTGCTGCTGCCGGTGAAAATCTCCGCGCTCTGGCTGCTGGCCCATGGCCACGCGATGCTGGGTTGCCAGGTGATCATCGCCGCCAAATTGATCGGCACGGCCCTGGTGGCGCGCATTTTTACCTTGACCAAGCCGCAATTGATGACCCTGGGCTGGTTCTGCACCCTCTACAACTTCGTGATGCGCTGGCGCGGCAAACTGTACGGCTGGGTGATCGCCTCCGGCGCCTGGCAGAAGGTGATGGACATGCGCGCGCGCATTCGCGCCTGGGCCTCGCGCTGGAAGCCGGGGCGCATCAGCGCCCGCCTGCGCGCGATCCAGCGTTACAAGCGCCGTTCCGCCTTCCGTTGATCGCCGGGGCCCCGGTGGCGGCGCGGCGCCTTGCCTGCGCGCCTCGACCATAAGCCGCCCGGAAGAAACCTTCCGGGCAAAACCGGGCCGGATGTGGAACTATCCGCCCCGGCGCGGACTCCCTATTCCGGCGTCTCTTTCTGCTCCGCGGCGGGCGGGCTGGGCGCGCCGGGTTTGCGTTCCCCCTTCTTGCGCGGCCAGGTCCACCAGACAATAAAGACGCCCAGGCCCAAGGCACAGAACATCTCCAGCACTATGACCCACAACCCACTCTCGAACACCGGCTTCTCCGATCCACAGAACCCGCCCGCAAGCGGCTTGCGCGGCGCCTGGCGCATTGTAGCCCTTGCCCTGCTGCTGGCCGGCTGCGCCAGCCAGAGCCCGCCCGGTTCCCTGGGAGGCAACACCAACACCGCCCAGGCCTGCGCGCCTTCCCCCGGTCCGGCCCCGGCCTGCGCACCGTGCAACTGCGAGAAGCCCGCCGAAACCCCGCCGCCCAAACCGGCTTGGCGCCGTGCCGACTTCTCCCAGTTCAGCGGCTGGACCGCCGACAATCAGGACGAAGCCTGGCGCGCCTTTCTCGCCAGCTGCAAGAGCCTGCGCCGCCAGAACCTCTGGCAGGCCGTCTGCACGGAAGCCGAGGGCGCCAACCCGGCGCAGGCGCGCGGCTTCTTCGAGGCCAGGCTCACACCCTGGATCCGCGATGCCGCCCCCGGCATCATCACCGGCTACTACGAGCCCCTGCTAAACGGCAGCCGCACCCGCAAGGCGCCCTACCTCTACGCCCTCTTTGCCACGCCCGACGACCTGCTCACCATCGACCTGGGCGACCTGCGCCCGGACCTGAAGGGCCAGCGCCTGCGCGGCCGCGTCGAAGGAAAAAAGGTGGTGCCGTACTACTCGCGCGAGGAGATCGAAGGCGCCGCCGATGGCAAGGCGCGCGCCGGCCCCGGCGCCTCGGGCGCCGGCTTAGCGACCTCCAAACCCCTGCTCTACGTCGACGACCCCATCGACCTGTTCTTCCTGATGATCCAGGGCTCGGGCCGCGTCAAGCTCGACAACGGCAGCATGGTCCACGTCAACTACGCCGACCAGAACGGCCACCCCTACAAGTCGGTCGGCCGCTACCTGATCGATGCGGGCGAAATGAAGCTGGAGAATGCCTCGATGCAAGGCATCAAGACCTGGGCCCGCGCCAACCCCGCGCGCCTGAATGAACTGCTGAACCACAACCCCAGCTACGTGTTCTTCCGCGAGTCACGCGCCGGCGACGAGGGCCCGCAGGGCGCCATCGGCCAGCCCCTCACCGCGATGCGCTCGATCGCCGTGGACCCGCGCTTCACCCCGCTCGGCGCGCCGGTCTGGCTGGTCACCACCTGGCCCAACTCCCCCAAGCCCCTGGAACGCCTGATGTTCGCGCAGGACACCGGCGGGGCCATCAACGGGGCCAACCGCGCCGACTTCTTCTGGGGCTTCGGCGAAGACGCCACCCGCGAAGCCGGCCGCATGCGCCAGCAAGGCGAGCTTTACGTGCTCTGGCCCAAGGACGCGGGCGAACCGCCGCGCTAGCCCGGACTGAGAGCCCCGGCAGCCGCGCGCCGTCCGGGAACCGCCGCTCGGCTTCGCCATGGCGGCCACATCGCAGCGGCCTCATCGCAGTTACCTCCTCCGCAGCAACCTCCTCCACAGCTGCCTTCCCCCTGCAGCCGCCTCACCGCAACCACCTCACCGCCGCGAACTCACCACCAGCGCCGCACAGCCACCCCAAGCCACGATGCCACCGCGGCAAACCCATGGCGGCGCCCCCGTCGCCTCCAACAAGCGTTATTGCGCTGCGTCATACAACATGGTCAATTGGTGCGCAGCACGCAACAATCGTTCTAAAACTCGCAGTTATCCCTGCCGGTGGAGCGGCGTACCATGGTCCGGCCGGAACGCCCGCCTGGGCGCCACGGTAGCCGCGCGCCCAAGCCACGCAGGTTCGGGCGACGTGACAACTCAATAACAAACCGCCCGGCTTCGCCGCCGGGCCAGCATGGAGACAAACATCCCGCTGGGCGCAAGCCGGCGCGGCGCGCAATCGGATTCATCCGCGAATTCACTCGCTTCGCCGCGACAAGTACAACATCAGACAGCCGTTTCGTAGACAGACATCCAACAAGAGGAGCAACGAAATGAGTCGCAGTCGATTTACACGCACGCCCGCCGCGCGCACCCTGCTGGCCGCCGCCATCGGCCTGGCCTGCGCGGGCCCGGCCCCCGTGGCGCTCGCGCAGTCCGCCGCCTTCAGCATCGGCGCCACCGACCTCGGCGGCACGGTGCGCGGGCCGAACGGCCCGGAGGCCGGCGTCTGGGTGATCGCCGAAACCAACGAGCTGCCCACCGGCTACGCCAAGATGGTGGTCACCGACGAGCAGGGGCGCTTCGTCATCCCCGACCTGCCCAAGGCCACCTACCAGGTCTGGGTGCGCGGCTACGGCCTGACCGACTCCGCCAAGGTGCCCGCCCAGCCCGGCAGGCGCCTGGCCCTCACCGCCACCATCGCGCCCAGCGCGGCGGCGGCGGCCGAATACTATCCCGGCGTCTACTGGTACTCGATGCTGAAGATCCCGCCGGCGGGCGAGTTCCCCGGCACCGGCGACAAGGGCAACGGCATCTCGGACGCGATGAAGACCCAGGCCTACTGGATCGACTCGATCAAGAACTCCTGCCAGTCCTGCCATGCCCTGGGCTCCGCCTGGATCCGCCACGGCACGCGCGGCCTGGGTAAGTTCGACAACAGCCTGCAAGCCTGGGCCCGTCGCACCCAGTCCGGCCAGGCGATGACCAACATGGCCCTCACCCTGGGCCGCATGGGCCCGGAGAAGGCGCTCGCCATGTTCGCCGACTGGACCGACCGCGTCGCCGCGGGCGAGCTGCCCTTCGCCAAGCCGGAGCGCCCGCAAGGCCTCGAGCGCAACGTCGTCATCACCTCCTGGAACTGGTCCAGCCCGCAGTACTACATGCACGACGCGGTCTCCAGCGACAAGCGCAACCCGCGCGTCAACGCCGGCGGCCGGGTCTACGGTTCGCCCGAGGAGAGCACCGACCGCGTGCCCTATCTCGACCCGGCGCGCAACCAGGTGGGCTACATCACCCATCCCTACATCGATCCCAAGACGCCCTCTTCCACCTCGCTGCCGATGCAGCCATCGGCGCACTGGGGCGATGGCCCGATCTGGGACGGCCACTCCAGCATCCACAACCCGATGATGGACGAGAAGGGCCGCCTCTGGCTGACCGCGCGCATCCGCCCGGCCGACAATCCCGCCTTCTGCAAGAAGGGCTCGGACCACCCATCCGCCAAGGTCGTGCCGCTGGGCGAATCGGGCCGGCAGATCTCGATGTACGACCCGAAGACCGGCAAGTGGAAGCACGTCAACACCTGCTTCTCCACCCACCATCTCTACTTCGGCCACGACGCCAACAACACCCTGTGGACCTCCGCCGGGCCGCCGCAAAGCGGCGTGGTCGGCTGGATCAACACCAAGCTGTTCGAAGCCACCGGCGACGAGCAGAAGGCGCAGGGCTGGACCCCGCTGATCATCGACACCAACGGCAACGGCAAGCGCGACGCCTACGTCGAGGCGGGCGAGCCGCTCGACCCGGCCAAGGACAAGCGCGTGATGGCCGCCTTCTACGGCGTGCAGCCCAGCCCGGTCGACGATTCGATCTGGGGCCAGGCGATGGACGTCGGCTTCTCGCGCGTCGACCAGCCCGGCTACCTGCTGCGCCTGTCGCCCGGCGCCGACCCGGCCAACACCGCGCTCACCGAGGTGTTCCTGCCGCCGGACGGCATCTACGGCTCGCGCGGCATCGACGTGGACAGCAAGGGCCTGGTCTGGTCCGTGTTCGCCAGCGGCCACATGGGCAGCTTCGACCGCAGCAAGTGCAAGGGCCCGTTGAACGGCCCGCAGGCCGCCACCGGCAAGCAATGCCCCGAAGGCTGGACCATGCACCGCTTCCCCGGCCCGCAGTTCCAGGGCGTGGACAGCAGCGGCGCGGCCGATCACGCCTACTATCTCTGGGTGGACCGCGAGAACACCCTGGGCCTGGGCCGCGACGTGCCGATCGCCACCACCAACGGCGGCGAATCCCTGCTCGCGGTAGTCGAGGGCAAGTTCGTCAACATCCACGTGCCCTACCCGATGGGCTTTTTCACCAAGAACGTGGACGGCCGCATCGACAACCCGAAGACCGGCTGGAAAGGCCGCGGCCTGTGGACCACCTCGGGCACCCGCACCGTGTTCCACAACGAGGGCGGCACCCACAACTACCCGCAGGTCTACAAGGTGCAGGTCAGGCCCGATCCGCTGGCGCGCTGAGAGCCGGCAGGCCGCATCGCGCGGCCTCCTTCGGCGCCATCGCGTCGCAGGAGGGGCGCCGGCTGCGGCACCCCGGCCATCGGCGGCAGCGCAGGGTGCCCGTTGCGCTTGCCTGCCCGCCCTTTGTGGTGAATGAAAAATGACCAGCGCCGCTGGTCATTTTTTTCTTCCCGAACCCGCGCAAAAGCAGGTTGACCGCGGCGCGCCCCTTAGGCGGCAGCGCGGTCGGCCTTGCGACGATCGTGTTCCTTCAGGTAGCGCTTGCGCAGGCGGATGCTCTTGGGCGTGATCTCGACCAGCTCGTCGTCGGCGATGAATTCCACCGCCTTCTCCAGCGTCAGTTCGATCGACGGCACCAGGCGCACCGCTTCGTCGGTACCCGAGGCGCGCACGTTGGTGAGCTGCTTGCCCTTGATCGGGTTGACCACCAGGTCGTTGTCGCGCGAGTGGATGCCGATGATCATGCCTTCGTACAGCGCCTCGCCGGGCGAGACGAACATGCGGCCGCGGTCCTGCAGCTTCCACAGGGCGTAGGCCACTGCCGCGCCGTCGTCCTGGCTGATCAGCACGCCGTTGCGGCGCTCGTCCATGTCGCCCTTGATGGGGCCATAGTCGTCAAAAATGTGGCTGGCCATGCCGGTGCCGCGCGTCAGGGTCAGGAACTCGCCCTGGAAACCGATCAGCCCGCGCGCCGGAATGCGGTACTCCAGGCGGGTACGGCCCTTGCCGTCCGGCTGCATGTCCTGCAGGTCGCCACGGCGGCGGCCCAGCTCTTCCATCACCGCGCCCTGGTGCGTGTCTTCCACGTCCACGGTCAGCAGTTCGTACGGCTCGTGACGCACGCCGTCGATCTCCTTCATCACCACGCGCGGGCGGCCCACGGCCATCTCGTACCCCTCGCGGCGCATGTTTTCCAAGAGGATCGTCAGGTGCAGTTCGCCGCGGCCCGAGACGACAAACGTGTCGGAGTCGGAAGTGAACTCGACGCGCAGCGCCACGTTCGACTGCAGCTCGCGCTCCAGGCGTTCACGAATCTGGCGGGAGGTGACGAACTTGCCTTCCTTGCCGGCCAGCGGCGAGGTGTTGACCATGAAGTTCATCGTCAGGGTCGGCTCGTCCACCTTCAGCAGCGGCAGGGCCACCGGGTTGGCCGGGTCGGTGATGGTCACGCCGATACCGATTTCCTCGATACCGTTGATCAGCACGATGTCGCCGGCTTCCGCCTCTTCGACGATGGTGCGCTCCAGGCCCTTGAACACCTGCACCTGGTTGATCTTCGCCATTTTTGGGGTGCTGTCCGGGCCGTTCATCACCGCCACTTGCTGACCCGAGCGGACGCGGCCCTGGGTCACGCGGCCGATGCCGATGCGGCCGACGAAAGAGGAATAGTCCAGCGAGCAGATCTGCAGTTCCAGCGCCGCATCCGGATCGGCCGGGCGTACCGGCACATACTTCAGCACCGAGTCGAACAGGGGACGCATGTTCTCTTCCGGCTTGTTGTAGTCCAGGGTTGCCCAGCCGTTCAGCGCCGAGGCGTAAACGACCGGGAAGTCCATCTGCTCTTCGGTCGCGCCCAGCTTGTCGAACAGGTCGAAGGTCTGGTTCACCACCCAGTCCGGGCGCGCGCCCGGACGGTCGATCTTGTTCACCACCACGATGGGTTTGAGGCCCAGGGCCAGCGCCTTGCGCGTCACGAAACGCGTCTGCGGCATCGGGCCTTCCACCGCGTCGACCAGCAGCAGCACACCGTCGACCATCGACAGCACGCGCTCCACCTCGCCGCCGAAGTCGGCGTGGCCAGGGGTGTCGACGATATTGATGTGGGTGCCTTCATAAGTCACGGCGCAATTCTTCGCCAGAATCGTGATGCCGCGCTCCTTTTCCAGGTCGTTCGAATCCATCACGCGCTCGGCGACGTGCTGGTGCGCGGCGAAGGTGCCGGCCTGCTGGAGCAGCTTGTCGACCAGGGTAGTCTTGCCGTGGTCAACGTGGGCGATGATGGCGATGTTGCGAAGCTTGCGTGACATGATTGAAGTCCTTGAAGCGGCCTCCCTTTAGGAAATCGGGCGGGCGCATTGCTGCGATGCAAAACCCGCCATTGTACGCGGTTTCATCCCAGAAGACATGACAATTTCCTTTAAATTGAGTGACCTGGCGCGTTTTGCAACAGCCCCGCCCGGTCAATCCAATCTCATGGAAACAGCACCATCCCGGTGCAAAACCTCACAAAACCTAACTTTTTTCAGAAAAATTATCGGCCCGCTCTGGGCAAACCACGGTAAATCACGGTGGTTTTGGCAAACCGTTTTCCGAAACCACGGAAAACCACGGTGCATTTCGGCAAACCGCCTGCAACCGGCACCCCACAAAAAGACGGAGGTTTTTTCGACTTCGCGCCGGGCGGTCTTAAATGTTGGCGCCTGCCAACCTGACAAAACCCGACATTTTTTCGGAAATCGAAGCCGCCGCAACCCGCCGGACCACAGCAAACAACAGCGTGTCCCCCGCCGGCGCGCAAGCCAGGACAAATATCGTCGCATCCCAGGCGGATGCAACTCGGACGCTCCCGACCATCCTCTAGCCCAACGCGGGAAACCGGATCGTCGCCCCAGCCCCGAACCTGCTCGAGAGCCATATGGCAGCGCCTGGAAAAATCCTCCATTGCTAGTACCAAACATACGCCATTTTTTGCCGGCGCGCGACGCCCCCGCATTGAATTTCCGGGTCACTTGCGGCAGAGTATCGGGGCATCAATTTGCGGGACGGTCTTTCCAGCGGCCTACCCGCGGCAGGCTTATTTCAAACTCCAAACACCAATACCAAAATGGCAATCGACCCTGACGACCTCGACTCCTTGTGCGAACTGCTCATTCGAGCCGATGCGCGCGACCACGAAGCGCTGCCGGACGGCATTTGGAACTGGAAGCTCTATGTCGATGGAAATGTCCATCCCCGGGGCCCCGGCTCCACGCGCCGCTCCGAACTCAAGCTGTATGGACGGCTCGAAGAGGGAACCCACCGGCTGGTCCTCCGGGAGGCCGACACCGGCAAACCCGGCCGCCTCGAATCGAATACCCTGCGCATCGAGATCAAGGGACAGCCCAGGGTCGTCGTCGACGCCCGCTTCGAAAACGGCCGCCCCAGCCTTTGCCTCGCGGAAGGCGAGCCCGCCTGAAGCCGCCGCGGACGGCGGTACGATGACACGGCCGACCGGCCCGAAAGCCGGGAAGGAGCGGAAATGAAACTAATTAAAGGGGCCAGGCTCGAAATATTTTCTCAACTCAACGCATCTGAAAAAATATTCCACCCTGGCTCCTTTTCCTTACCGCCCCGTAGCGCCGGCAGAAAGCACATCGAAGCGGCACTGGGGCGGTGGACTGCGCGGTGGCTGCCGGGGAGGAAGCCCGCGAGCACCGAGGTGCGGCCGGGGCAGGGAGGACTGCTTCTAATCTTGCAATGTGGTCCGTCCCCCTATTTACCTTTGATTGGTGTGGAGAAGCGCTACAGGATAGTGGCCAGTTTGCGGATTCCGGCGCGAATTTCCGCTTCAGTCAATGCCGCGTAGCCAAACAGGAGGCCGGCGCGCCTGGGCGTGCGTGCATAGTAGGGCAATGTTGAGTACAGGCCCACGCCGGCCTGAGCCGCGCGCTCAATGATTCCGCCAACTTCACCGGGCGCGACGCCGTTGAGCCATACCTGAAGATGAACGCCGGCGTCTCTGCCGGATATTTCAATGCGATCCCCGCACAGTTGTTGCAGCGATTTGATCAAAGTCGACCGGCGCGCCGCGTTGCGGGCAGTTGAGCGGCGCAGGTGTCGTTCGAATTGGCCGCTGGAAATGAAGTCGGTGAGCGCCTGTTGGGTCAACACCTCGGCAAACCGGTCCGACACCCATTTCATGGCCTGAAAAGGCCTGACCAATGCATGCGGCAATACCAGGTAAGCCAATCTCAATGCCGGAAACAGTGTCTTGGAAAACGTTCCGGCATATATCACCCGGCCATTCTGGTCGAGCGACTGCAGCGCTTCCAGAGGATGGCCCTCATAACGCATCTCGCCGATATAGTCGTCTTCAACAATCCACGCATTTGACCGTACCGCCCAATCGAGCAGGGCCAAGCGACGTTCGAGCGACATCACCACACCACTGGGAAACTGGTGACAGGGCGATACGCATGCTAGCCTTACGCCGGCGTCGGCCCCCGGGAGTCGGGAGGTATCGAGACCATCCTGGTCCACCGGAATCCGCACGATTCGCGCTCCCGCGGCCTCAAGCGCGATCCTGGAGCCGGGGTAATGCGGCTCTTCCACGATGGCGCCATCGCCGCGGTCGAGCAGCACCCGCGCCGCCAGGTCAAATCCCTGTTGCGAGCCATTGACGATGACGATTTGGTCCGCTTCGCAGAACAGGCCCCGTGCCCGGCGCAAGTAGTCGCTGAGAACATGCCTGAGCGGAGCATAGCCGGCTGGCGAAGCGTATCCGTAGGCGTCGCGCGTATTCCCGCGCGCGCGCGCAGCCAGCAGCCGGCGCCAGGTTTCGCGGGGAAACTCCCTGACGGCAGGCAGGCCATATCGGAAATCATAGCGAATACCCGGCCGAGTGGCATAGGAACCGGAAGGCGGCACCGCCGGGTCCTTGGTCAGGTACCGCGCGGCGGACGATAGGTACGGTTCCTCATTGCCAACAGCGGCGGAGGCGAGCTGGACAGATCGCGAAGGGACGGTGTTGGCAACCAAGGTGACGGACCGGCCCTGGGTGGTGACATACCCCTCGGCGCTCAGTTGTTCATACGCCAGCAACACCGTATTGCGGGAAATGCCCAGATCGTCGGCCAGGCCACGGCTTGACGGCAGCCGGGCGCCGGGACGCAGCCTGCCGGCATGGATTGCCAATTTCAGTTCCTGGTATACACGCCGATAAAGCGGCCCGCTACCTTCGCGCGGGTTCAGTAGAAGCACGCCGTACCTCCGTTGATGTTCTTGTTGGTACCGGCCAACGTCTAAAAATTACCAGCGTAAAAGGCCAGATTGCCGAAGCCGACCGGGCGGGCACCGACTCATTGGCACCATTACTTTAATAAAAACTGGCACTTTCAACAAGCCAATACTCTGTATACGATGCTTTCGTGTCAAACAGCGATGAGTTGCAGGGGGTTTGCCATCCAGAACGGCAAAGCCGTGCTGCCGCGCTTGGACGTTCAAAGCCAGTCCGCGCCATCAACCAATCCTTTGTCGGATCCACCGAATCGACCGATGCGAATCTTTAAATGGACACTATCAAAATGCAGCCATCAATACGCAAGCAGGAAAATTCGAATGATTTCGCCACTCTCGACGAACTCAATCGCAACTTCATCCGTTCCGTGACCGAATCGGACGCAGACTGGTTTGAAAAACATTGCGATGAGGATTTCGTCAACAGCAACGCGGATGGGACGTTGAGCGAACGCGCCACTTTTATCGAGCAGATCGCCAAGCCCAGTGTGTTGTCGGATTTAACCGCCAGCGACATCCGGATCCGGATCATGGGCGATCTCGCCATCATTCACGGTCACACCACCTACATCGGGCCCGACAGCCAGGCGGGCGCCGGGTGTTACACCGATGTGTGGCTGCGCCGACCGCAGGGCTGGCGCTGCGTCGCCGCGCACGTCACGCGTGCAAAATAATAGGAACGTGAAAAGGGGCCAGGGTCGGACCAAATGCAAGCCCGGCACCTTTCCCACCCCGGCTACGACGTAAAAGGCGTAAAAGGGGCCAGGGTCGTATTATTGTTAGTTCTGTGCGACGGAAAATAATCCGACGCCGGTCCCTTTAATTCTAAGGCCTCAGCCCGCCAAACGCGGAGGATCGGAGTCAGCCGCGCCCATAGCTCACCCCCACCGCCAGCGCGGCGATGGCGACCACGGTCGGGAGCAGGAACATGCCGACGGGGCGCAGCACCTTCGCCGGACGGGGGTTCTTCGACTTCGAGGCCATGTAGGCCAGGATCGCGAAGCCCACCTGGAGCAGCGCCAGGCCGAAGCAGAGGAAGAAGCCGTAGTCGAGGAGCACGAGGTAGCCGATCGCGGGCAGATCGGCCGAGGCGCGCTGGTAGAGGACCATCGAGGTCAGCAGGCCGGTGATCGCCATGCTGGCGCGCACGCTGAGCTGATCGGGGGGGACGAAGTTGCTGGCGTAGAGCACGAGCAAAATGAACGCCAGGGGCAGGAGATTCTTGATCAGGTAGCTGGCGACGTCGCGCTTGACCTCGACCTCGGTGTTGATCTGCGAGTACTCGAGCCCGGTGTCGGCGTGCGCGAGCCCCCATTGGCCGAGCGTCGAATCGCTACGCTGCATGTCCTGGAACACCAGCGAGCTCACCGGCTTCCACTGCGTCGCGGCGAACGAGGCCCGCAGCTTGTCGAGCGCCAGGTCGTCGAACTTGCTGTCCGTCATGCTCATCCCCAGCCGGTCGATGGCGACGATGAAGGTGTTCACCGTCCTGGTCCGGTGGCGTAGCGTGATGAGCAGGCGCTGGTGGTCGAGCGGGTAGTCCTTGTAGTCGAACTCGGCGCGGAAGGTGCCGCGCGCGCGGTAGGTCGCCACCGTCAGGTCGCCCTGCTTGCGCTCCCACACGGGGTCGCCGAGGCTGATCGGCTTGGTGGCGTTGGTGAACTCGAGGTCCTTCACCTTGAGCTCGCCCTGGTAGCGCAGCCAGACGAAGAACTCGGCGGTGAACTCCGCGGTGCGCTGGTTGATCTCCGGGATCGCGACCACGTCCATGCCCACGTAGACCACCTGGACCTTGGCCATGTAGGCGTTCCCGAAGGGGATCACCTGGCCCGTCTTGAGGTCGGCTTCGAAGTTCGGCACCAGCTCCGGCTTGCGCAGGAGTTCGAGTTGCACGGGCGCGGCGACGAAGCGCCCGCCGGAGAAGCGGCCGATGGGTACGGAGCGGATCGCGTTGCGGTCGGCGTCGAAGTAGAAGCGGCCAGTGGTGCCACGGTAGTCGGCGTCCGAAGAAGAGAAGCCCCGCAGCCACGCGGCGAGGCGGGCGCGATCGGCGGCGATATCGGCGCCGGTGGCCTGCGTCTGGTCGAGGCCGCGCAGCGCCAGGACCGCCGCGTCGTAGTAGATCGCGGCGTAGCCGTCGGCCTTGCGGTGGTACGCCTCTTCGTAGCGCTTGTAGAAGCGTTGCGCGGCCTCGCCGGCGGTGTCGTCGAGCGCCACCGCCGTGGTGATGACGCCCTCGGTGTAGAAGCCCGGCTTCTGCTTCTCGGCGGGCAGGTCCTTGAAGCTGTCGCCGAAACCCTGGTTGCCCAGGCCCCCGCCGCCCAGCACCGTGCCGCGATCGCCGGCGTCGCGCAGCGCCTGGAGGAACAAGGTCGCCTGGTCGCTCACGGCCGACAGCAGGAGCGGCGCGTCGCGGTCGCCGGCCGCCGCCTGCTTGGCGATCTCGGTCATCTTCTCGGCCGCGACCTTGCCCGAGGGCACCGCCAGCTCCAGGGCGACGGTCAGCCCAAGCTTCTCGGCGGCGGCCTTGAAGGGCTTGACCATCGACTGGCCGACCGCCGACTGGTCGGCGACGATGCGCACTGCCTTCGCACCGAGCACATGCTTCGCGTACGTGGCCAGCACGGCGCTCTGGTAGTTGGCATCGGGGTAGACGCGGAAGTACCAGGGATTGTCTTTCGTGATCTCGGTCGCGCCGTTTGCGGTGATCGCCGGGATCCTGGCCTCCTTGTAGATCGCGCCTCCCGCGATGGAAGTGTCGCTGGTCCCGATGCCGAACACCACCAGGGCCTTGTTCTCCGCCGCGACCTCCCGCGCCCGCTGCACGGCGACCTCGCGCTTGTTCTCATCGTCGAGCAGCACGAGCCGCACGGGGTGGCCATGGATCCCGCCGCGCGCGTTAACGTCGGCGATAGCCAGCTTGATCCCATCCTCGCGCGAGATCGCGGCGGCCGCGAGGGGTCCCGTGCGCGGGGTCACGACGACCATTGTGAGCTCGGTGCCGGCGTTCTTGCCTCCCCCACAGGCCACGGGAAGGAGGAGCAGCATGAGCAGAAACGCGCGGAGGGCGAACGACGAGCGGCGGGGCATGGAGATTTCGGGGTTGTACCGGTTCTCCCTTGGCAAAGCCGCCGGTAACTGGCCGGCTCGCGCCGTTGATTCAGAAAAAAGGAATTTTTTGTACGCTATAGTTAGCGTTATTTCAGCATTTTACACTGGAGATAGCGTGATCTCGGCAAAAAATAACGATAGTAGCCACTCAGAACGGAGAAACCATGCGCACACTAAAAACCTTCCTCACCGCCGCCGTTCTGCTGCTCGCGGGCGCGAACGCGCATGCCTTTGGCGAGAATTGCCCGGATATCCCTGGCAACATCACGCTTAATTTCGATAGCGTGGAAATAAAAATGGTGTTTGCGATTTTTGCCGATCACGCCAAACTCAAACCAAGCATCGACCAATCGATCACCGCCGTCGGACCGGTCAAGTATGAGTGCGGGCAATGGCGCTCCGTGGCTCAGGAGTTGGCGAACAAGTACCGGCTCAACATGCGGGTCGAAAACGGCACGCTCTATGTGGCCAGGAAGTGAGGGGAGTGAATTAAGAGGGCCGGTGAATGAAAGGTGCGCGCTATTCCTTCAGGTCCCTCGTGTTGCGCCGCAGTTGCAGAAGCGCCATCACCGCGAACGGGCTGGGGACCTTGGCGGCCTCCGGGCCGGTGAGCGGCTGGGCGCCGGGCAGCGCAAGCTCCTTGCGGATTTCCCGGGCGAGCGGGGGGTTGTGCTGGTCGTAGTAAGCCAGCATTTTTGCATCGCCTGTTGAAGAAGAAGTACTCACCCGCGCCGCCTTTTCCTGACATTCCTGCATTGCGCGCTACCCAGGCGGGCGCGCGGTGTTCCGGGGCGTGCCGGCCCGGGCAAAGGCGCCCTAGCTGAGAAACTCGCCCGCCGTGGAGATCGCATCGGCGCAGTGAAACGGCACGATACAAACGCCGTTGTCGTCGGCCACCGCCTCGATCGACAGTACCGGGGCCATCGGCTGCACGTTGCCGAACATGGTGGCAAAGGAAATATCGGCGGCGTCGCGCCCGGTGCCGATGCGGATGAAGCCCATCGGGATGGCGGTGCCGGAGGGGTCGAAGATGTACCAGCGGTTGCCGACGTAGACCTCGACGTAGGCGTGAAAGTCGGTCGGCCCCAGTGCCGGGTTGGCGCCGTAGTCGATGCCGGAGACAAAGCGCGCCGGGATATTGACGGCGCGGCACAGGGCGATCATCAGGTGGGCGAAATCGCGGCACACGCCGACCTGCTCGATCAGCGTGTCGGCCGCCGAGGTGCTCGAGTCGGTGGAGGCGGAGGTGAAGGTGGTGCGCGCCTGCACCCATTCCTGGATCGCGCGGGCGCGCCAGTAGCCGGGCGTGAGGTGGCCGAATTCGCGGTTCGCCAGCTTGCGCAGCCGGTCCGACTGGCAATAGCGGCTGGGGTAGATGAAGGGGAGCACGTGCATCGGCAACTGGGCGATCGGGGCTTCCAGGAGCGTTTGCGGCGCGGCGAACACGTGCTCGATATCGACCGTCGCGCGGTAGTTCACGGTCAGGGGCCCGGGGCCGGCGCGCAGGCGCATGTAGCGGTTCGCCAGCGCGTTGTCGAGCAGGTAGTCCACGGCGACCGGCTGGCTGGTCCACAGGTCTTCGGCGACTACCCGCTGGTTCAGGGTGCGCGCGGCCTGCAGGTTGAAAATGAAATCGGACGAGGCATCGCCGACCTGGTAGGTCAGCGAGATGGAGAAATTCAGTCTGACCATGGCAACCCGCGGTTGGCGCGAGGTAGGTTGCCGGCGGCAATCAAAGCGCGTGGGCCATCTTACGCTGAAAGGCGCGCCTGGCCCGGACCGGCGCGGCAATTGAGACAGAGATGGGAGACAAACGGAAGGGGATGGACGGCGTCGGCGCGCCGCTGCCGGCCCCTTTGATTGCTCACCACGAGCGCAGCGCCAGCACCGCCTGCGCAAATGCCCCGGGATTTTCCTGGGGAAGATTGTGCCCGGCGTTGTCGATGACGCGGTGCTGGTGGCGGCCGGTGAAATGCACGGCGTGCGCGGCGGTGCCGGCGGGGCGGATGCCGTCGGCGCTGCCGTCCAGGGTGATGGCCGGGACGGTAATGTCGGGCAGCGCGGCCAGCCTTGCCTCGATTTCCTCGAGCGCGGGGTCGCCGGGGACCAGGTTGAAGCGGTGCCGGTAGGATTGGATGACGACTTCGACGAAGTCCGGGTTGTCGAATGCGACAGCGGTCTGCTCGAAGGTGGCGTCGTCGAAGTGCCAGGTCGGGGACCAGAGGCGCCAGAGCAGGCGGCAGAAGGCGCGGCGGTCCTGCGCCAGGCCGGCGCGGCCGCGTTCGCCGTGAAAGTAATACTGGTACCAGATGCCGTATTCGTTCTCGGGCGTGTCGGGTTCGGCGGCACGGGCGAGGTTCTGGATGTTGTAGCTGTTATACGAGACCAGGCCGCGCACGCGCGCCGGCCAGAGCGCGGCGACAACGCAGGCGGCGCGGCCGCCCCAGTCGTAGCCGGCCAGGATGGCCGAGTCGATGCGCAGGGCGTCCAGCAGGGCGAGCAGGTCGGCGCCGAGGGCGGCCTGCTGGCCGGAGCGCGGCGTGTCTGGCGAGAGGAAGCGGGTCGCACCGAAGCCGCGCAGGTAGGGGACGATGACGCGCGCGCCCGCCGCGGCGAGGGTGGGGGCGACCTCGTCGTAGGCGTGGATGTCGTACGGAAAGCCGTGCATCAGCACGACCGGCCAGCCGTCGGCCGCGCCGGTTTCGAGGTAGGCGATGTTCAGCACGCCGGCGTCAACAGTCTGGATCATGGTTCGTCTTCCTGAAGGCTTGGGCGAAGAGAATACAAGAGGATGGCCCAACCTGACGGTCCCGCTCAACCCGGGCACTTCCATCCGAAAATGAACTAGAGGGGCAGAGTGGACTGTCCCTATTCCTTCAACGGGAGTGCGCCACAAGCCTCACATATACCCTCGTCCTTTTGTGCGGTTTTTCCTGTACAGCGGCCATTTGATTTTGGTAATGTCCTTGTTAACGGACGGTGCCGCACGATGCGCGCGCCGACGTCCATTGCTACCGGGAGGTGCATCATGCCAATGGGAAACGGTCCTGCGTTGACCGCTGCCGACCTGCAGGCAGGCGACATCACCATCGTGTACGACGACGATTCGCCCGACCATTCGCTGATGTGGGTAGGCGGCAACAAGCCGCTGGTGCATTGCACCGACGGGCCCGGCACCAGCGGCATCTTCCAGCAATCGAACTACCTCTACGTCGAGGATGACGACGCCATGGACAGCGATGGCGAAGACGAGCCCATCGCGGAGGTATACCGCTGCAACAGCGCGGGCATGGCACAACGGGCGAGGGACATCGCCCTGCAATTCTCGACGCGTTCGGACAATCCGGCCTACCGCGCCGTCAGGCTGGCGGGCAACAAGGCGTTCCTGCGCACGCGCTTCAGCCAGAACCGCCTGGGCGGCAACGGCGGCATCTGGGGCCCGGAAGCCTTCGTGCGCGCGGTGCGCGCCTACTTCCGCGCCGCCAACACGCAGATACTGAGCGCCAACGAAGGCGTGACCTGCTCGCAGTTTCTCACCTATACCTACCAGGCCGCCGGCGTATGGGCACATGCCCAGGCCAGCCCTGCCCACAGGCAACTCATCACCGATGCCGCCAACGACGGCCTGCTGGGCAACATGGGCCTGCATGGCATCTCCCCGCTTGAGGGCCTGACCCGCGTCGGCCCGGCCTACTACTGCTTGCGCCCGATGCGCGCGCAGGTCGAGGCGGTGATGCCGCGCGCGGTGCAGGTCAACGCCTGCATCATGTCGGTCGATGTGCTCGCAACCCGCCTGGACGGCGGCAACAGCGGCTTTACCTACATGGGCAACCTGCTGGGCAAACCGCAGGAGGACGATTGAGGCGGCGACGTGTCAGGAGATTAAAGGGGCCTGCAATCTGATTCCTGTCGGCACCAAACAGTTCGCATGGCCCTCCCGTCAATTGATGTGGCCCGGCGGTTCGTCTTCTTGAGGGCTTGAGTGAAGGGAATGCCGAAGAGAATACAAGAGGACGGCCCGGTCCGCTGGCCCCGTGAAGCAGCGGTGTACACTGCCGTTGCGGGTTAGAGCGTCGAGGATCCCCCAGCGCTGAGCACCTGCGTCTTTATGAAAGGAGGTGATCCATGGCGAAAGCCACCACGCGCCAACTTAATGGGCACCTGACTGGCGGTCTGAGGATCGCAAGGTAAGTCGCCCTGACTTTTGGCGCGCCGCCACTCCCACGGAGGCACCGGTACCCGGGTCTTGAGACCACGGTGACCGGTGCGGGCGGTCTTGAGCCTTACCCCGATCAGCGTAAATTTCGCAGCCGTCAATTTTCACGCCTCGAGCGTGAACACAATCAGGCGCGCATAGGAGATTGAGATGGACGATCAATCCGTGCGTACGGCGCTACAGCGCCACTGGGATGCTCCGGACGCGAGCGACTTCGAGGCCGAACACGACATCTACCGCGAGGACGCGGTACTTGAATACCCGCAATCAGGCGAGCGCATCCGCGGCCGGCGCAATATCCAGGAGAGCCGGCGCCTGCAGCCGAACCAGAAGCGCTTTACGGTGCGGCGGATTATCGGCAGCGGCGATCTCTGGGTCACCGAATTCGTGCTCAGCTATGACGGCAACCCCTCCTACGTGGTGAGCATCATGCAATTCCGCGAAGGACTGGTGGCCAATGAAACGCAATATTTCACCGAGCGGTTTGAGCCGGGAGCGTCGCGCGCGCATCTGGTCGAGCGCGCGGAGTAACAGAAAATCTGAAAACGGCAAGCGCTTTCAGACCACCGCCTCGCTACCAAACCCCTCATAAGCCGAATAGCCGAACCCGGCCGCCATCTTCTTGAGTTCTTCCTTGTTGACTTCCAGCATGCCGGGGAAGCGCGACAGGGTGCGGATCTCGAAGCGGTGTTCCTTGATCACCTTGCGGGCCTTTTCGCGCAGGGGTTCGAGGTGGCGCGTGTTGGTGCGCTCGGCCACGTCCATCCAGCCGCGTTCGCCGAAGCGCTCGAAGATCAGGCCCATCAGCGCGCTGGTGGGCAGGCAGCACACCAGGTAGGCGCCGACCAGGGGGCACACTTCGAAAATCTCGATGCCGACCTTGCCTTCCTGCATCAAACGGTTGGCGTCGTTCTTTTCGCTGATGTCGCGGTAGACGATGCGGATGATGTTGAGCAGCTTGGCGATGTTGGCGGCCAGGCCGATGGCGGTGTTCGAGGCGGTGCCGCCGTCGATCGCCAGGCCGGCGATCTTGCCGCCCAGCTCGGTGATCGAGACGGTGGCGTTGTAGATGTCGGCATTGCGCTCGCGCTCGAGGATGCGGATCAACGCTTCGATGGCGCTCCTGGCTTCCACGCCGGCCAGGCTGCGGTCGCGGTGGATGCGCGCCTCCCTGATGCCGTGCTGCTTGTGCAGGGCCTTGCCGCCGTTCCAGAAGGTGCCGCCGGCGGCCACGAGAATGCCGGCCAGCGGCATGACCGCGGCGGTGAACTGCGCGGTGAACGAGGGCACCAGCGCGGTCACGGCGCCCATCACTTCGGCCTGCGCGGCCTGCGGCACGATCTCGGAGACCAGCTTGGAGATGGCCCTGCCGGTGGCGCCGCCGCTGGCATTGCCGCCGGTGCGCAGGCTGTTGATCGTGCTCGAGGCGATCCCCACGCCGGCGGTGTTGGCGACGATACCGACCTTGTTGTTGGCGCCCGCGGTGGCGTACTGCCGGACCGGCTGCATCGGCATGAAGGCCTTGCTGTTCGGCTGCAGGAGTTCCCAGCTCAGCTTGAGGTGGAATTCGATCTTCCACGTGATCTTGGCACCGCGAAAGATGAGCAGCATGACCTGGTGCGCTTCATCCTTCATCGCCTGCAGGCCGGCGGAGTTGCCCGCGGCGCCCTGCGCCATGCCCATCACCTGCCGGTACAGCGTGTCGACGGCGTTCTTGCTGTTGCGCACGCTGGTCTTCCAGTCGCCGCCCTTCTCGTTGATCCAGGACAGCAAGGCCTGGCGCAAGGCACCCAGCCTCGCCTCGTTCGGGGCCTTTTCGTAGGCCTCCAGCGCCGCGTCGACGCGCTTGAGCGCGCTGCTGCGTATCGACGTGCGGCCGCCGTAGGTGAGTTTCATCCATTCCTTGTGACTCATCACAGCGGCCATTGCAACGCTCCCTAGTTTTGTAGTGGCTCCGGCAACCAGGAATCTGGCAGGTACTCAGGCCTGCTGTCACTGTAGTGGCAACGCCGATGGCGGTCAAATTCCATTGGCTTAAGACAGCGACATATGCGCTTGTGTATGTATGTCGCAATGAAGATTGCGGTTCGCGGGCGCTCCCGCGCCATCGGCGAATATCGAAGATATGTAGCAGATCTACTTTATGGAATGCCTGGTGGCTCCGACAATTGCGCGCTCGTGGGAAATGCAGCCGAGGTGGAGGACGCCGTGCCGGATCATCTCAAGTTGCTTGCTTATGTCCTGCTCCTCGATACCGTTGCCGGCCTCCCCGCTACAGGAGCACCTTGCTGAGGAAGCTGTCCACAATGGCGTTGTATGCCTGGGCCCTTTCAAAGAACAACAGGTGGCCTGCGTCCGGAATGATGTGAAATTCCGACTTCGGCAGCGACGCATGCAGCGACCGCATGGCATCGTTGGCGCCGTTGTCGTCTTCCCCTCCAATCAGCAGTACCGGAATTTCCGCTTTGGCAAGGGTGTCCGCGCTCGCCTTCAGCTGGCGCATGCGCGGGAGCACTTTCACGTCGACATCGCGGTTCAGTTGCGCCATGCTGGCGAACAGGAAGTAGAGGTAGGGTTCCCTTTGCTGAAATCCATCCTGTTCCAGGCTGCGTTTGGAAAATTCGAGGTAGTTGGCCGACTCCTCCAGCGCCCCTTTCATCGAGGGGTGGTGCTTTACCGGAACCATCCCGCCTCCGGAGCAACTCAGCGCCAGCGCGGATACCCGCAGCGGCATCCGGGATGCGAAGGCGGAGACGGTCATGCCGCCCATGGATTGGCCGACGACGGCGACCTTCTCGATGTTCAGGTGGTCGAGCAATCCGGTGAGGTCATCGACGAACGCATCCGGTCCGCGTCCATCGTCGGTCGAAAATCCGAATCCGCGATGGTCGAAGGTGATCACCTGGAATTTTCGCGATAGCAGCGGAATCTGCTGCCACCAATGCAGGTGATTGCTCCCCACGCCGTGCGCGAACAATACCGGCGGTCCTTCTCCATGGACTTCGTAGTACAGGTCAATTCCGTTGATTCTGGCGCTGGGCATCCTGGTTCTCTCTTCGGTATCAGTTGTTCAGATCGAGGGGTGTGTCGTTGTCCGAGCGGCCCTTCGCGAAAATCGCGCGCGCGTCCGGCCGCTCCCAGACCAGTTCCAGGAGATTGCCGTCCGGGTCGTGGAAATAGACGCTCTTCTGGCTCTCGTGGTCCAGGGCCTTGTGGATCTTCACGCCCTCCCTGATGAGGGCTTTGTGGGCTTCGCGCAGGTCGGCCTCGGTGGCTACCGCGAAGGCGGTGTGGCGCACGCCCAATCCGCTCATGCGGCCGATCTCGGCGCGGTCCCCCGCGTCCGCGTCCGGATTGGCGCAGGGGAAGATGTCGAGCGTGTTGCCGTACTCGCCGATCGACAGGAACAGGCCGCCGTGCTCCGGGTCCTGTTCGAGCACGTGAAAGCCGAGGATGCGGGTGTAGAAGTCCTTGGCTTTTTCAAGGTCCCGCACCGCGATCAGGATATGGCCGAGGCGCTGAATCTTTACCGCGGGTGAGTGGCTGGAGTCGTTCAAGGGTGCCTCGCTTGGGTAGGTGGTCAATTGCGCTGGCCGCGTATCGCGCGCGCCATCTCGGTGGATTTCGCTTGCTCCCTGGCGACAAACTCGCGCAATTGCGCCAGGTTCATCGCATCGGTCTCATGCCCCAGCCTGCCCAACTGGGCGACAGTCTCGGCGGACTTGACCACTTCGGTGAATTGCCGGTTCAGGCGCTCCTGCACCGCGAGCGGCGTTTTCGCGGGGACAAGCGCCATCAGCCAGCTTTCGTATTCCGCGTCCTCCAGGCCCAGTTCAAGCGTGGTCGGCACCTGGGGAAAGAGCACCAGCCTGCGCGTGGCGCTGACCGCGATCGCCTTGAGCTTGCCCGACGCAATCTGCGAAGAAGCGACCAGCGAGGGGAGATAGCCGAAATCCACCCGCCCCGACAGCAGTTCGGAGACGATCTCCGGCGAACCCTTGAACGGGATGTGCACGGCGGTGACCTTGCTTGCGGCCAGCATCCGTTGCGCGGCCCAGAAGGTGGTCGAGCCCTGGCCGGCGGACGCATAGGTCAACTGCCCCGGGTTCGCGCGGCCGAACTCGGCGAGCTCTTTGAGGCCGGCGAAGCGCGATTGCGCGGGAATCGCCAGTACGGTGGCGCTGCGGCCGAGCAGCGCGACCGGCGCCAGGTCGCGCGACGGATCGATCTTAAGAGCCGGAAACTCCTCCTTGAACAGGAGGTAGGACTTGCCCTGCATGCCGACCACTTCCCCGTTGAGGGGCGAGGAAGCGAGGGCAACCGCCGCGATGCTGCCGCCCGCGCCGACGCGGTTTTCGATCACCACGGCCTGGCCGGTCTGCGCCTGAAAGCGCTCGGCGATCACACGGCTGCTCGAATCCGCGTCGCTGCCCGGGCTGGTCGGCACCAGAAAGCGGATGGTGGCTGCCTGCGCGGCGGCGTTCTCCGGACCCGCGAACGCCACGACAAGCGCGGCGACCGCCGCCATTGAAAAGCCACGGACAAACGGTGCCATGGATGTTCCCGGGAAATTGAAAACCCGATTCTGGCAAACCATCGCCTGCCTTGTAAGATATCAACTTAGCTCCTATGATCGATTTTGGAGATCACGATGAAAATCAATCAACTGCGCGATGCGATCACCGTCGCGGAAAGAGGGAGCTTGCGGGCCGCCTCGCGGCACCTCGGGCTGGCGCAATCGGCCATCACCAAAAGCATCCAGCTTCTCGAGAAGGAGCTGGGGGCGCCGATTTTCGAGCGCCAGAAGAAGGGCGTGGTGCCCACCCCGATGGGCTTGTTGTTCCTGCGCCGCGCGCGAATCGCCAAGGAAGAACTGGAGCGCGCCCGGGAAGAGATCCAGCAACACATGGGAAGCGGCTCCGGCCGGGTTGTCGCCAGCCTCTCCACGGTGCCGCACATGGCCATCCTGCCCGAGGTATTGCCGGACTTCCTGAAGAAATATCCGGATGTCGACCTGATCATCCTCGAGGGCCTGGGCTTTCGCAATGTGGAAGCGCAACTGCGCGATGCCGCCGTCGATTTCTACCTGGGCGTGGAACCGCCCTACAAGCTTCCCGCCGGCTTCACTTCCGAAAGATTGTTTGCCAACCAGCGGGTCGTGATCGGCCGCTCGCAGCACCCCTTGCGCAATGCGAAATCGCTGCGCGAGCTGTCGCAGGCACGGTGGGTGATGAGCGGCCCACCCTTCACCGAGCAGCTCCAGGAAGTGTTCACCAGGCAGAAGATCGCGCCGCCCACCAAGTTCTCATTCGCCAGCAGCGTCATCGGACAAATCGTCCTGATCCTCAATTCCGACATGCTGGCCTTGGTGCCGCGCCAGTGGCTGGACTTCCCGCTGTTTCAAGGGCGCATACAAAAGCTTAACGTCCGCGAGAGGATTGAAACGCCCTCGATCATCATGGTGCGGCGCTCGGCCTTTCCCCTGACGCCGGCCGCGGAGCACTTTTGCGACCTCGCGCGCCGGGTTGCCGTGAATATGTGATGCGCGTGGAAAAAGTCGCCTGGCCTGAATATTTTTCCGATGCGAGGTACCGGGAAACCATGTCGAGCCATGTCCCTTCAATTGGGGATCAGTTTATTTTTTCTCGAAGACCATCTGGGCATGAGCCTCTCGATGCGGCGCTATTGAAGGGCCCTCTTTCCATTTGCCGGCTACTCCATGCGCTTGAGCTCCGCCACCGCCCCCTGGTATTCGAGCAGGGTGCGTGAGCACTGCGGCAGTATCCTGGCGAACAGGGGGCGGGCTGCGCCCGGGTTGCCGTGGAGCAGGTGGTATTGGCCGGCATAGTACGCGGCTTCGCAGGCTTGGTCGCTGTCCTTGGTCGGGGTGGCGAGCAGGGCTTCGGGGGTGATGCGTTCGAGCAGGAGGTCGCGCACGGGGGCGGGCCAGCCGGGGCCGATGTCGGGGCTGTCGGCGAGCTCGGCATTGGATTGGCTTGGGGCGGGCGCGCTGCCGGTGGCGCCGCGTGCCTGGGCGAGGTAGCGCCAGATGCGCATGTAGCCGTAGTTCTCGGTGTCGCTCTTCGGGCATTTTTCCAGGTCGGCAATGGCGGCGGCGAAGCGGGCGTCGTAGAACAGGGAGATGCCGCGGTCGCACCAGGTCTGCTCCTCCACCGGCCCGCGCGCGATGGCGGCGCTGAAGTCGTCGGCCGCGCGGGCGTACTGCCCGAGGCCGCGCCAGGCCAGGCCGCGGCGCAGCAGGTAGGCGGCGGAGTCGGGATGCATTTCCAGCGCGAGGCGGAAGTCCTGCACGGCGGCGGGAAAGTCGTTGAGGTCCAGATAGCTGACGCCGCGATTGGCGTAGGTATCGCCGTCGGGCGCGATGCGCAGGGCCTGGCTGTAATCGGCGATCGCGCCGGGGCGGTCGCCGCCTTCGTAGCGGTAGACGCCGCGCAGGGCGATATCGGCTGCCTTGGGGCGGAGCAGGATGGCGGCGTCGAGGTCGGCCACCGCGCGCGCGAAGTCGCGCTGGCCCGCCTGGCCCATCGCGCGGCCGACATAGGCGTCGGCCAGGGCGGCGCCGTGCAGCCGCTGGCCCTCGATCAGCTTGCCACAGGCGCGCAGCAGGCCGGGGCTGTCGCGGACCAGCGCATTGTAATCGCGCGGGTGGGTATTGCAGGAAGCGCTGCCCTGGGCGCTTGCCAGCAACGGCAGGGCGGCCAGGAACCAGGCGATAAGCAGGTGGGTCTTGTTCATTCCGGGGAGAGTCGTGGCAGATGGATAAAAGGGTGGTCGCGGTCTATTTCCGCGCGAGAGCCGGCCGGGGAAACTGGATTATTCCTTAAGGTGGTGCCATCGGGGCTTCGCGCCGCCTCAGCACTCCAGCCCGCCGATCTCCACCACCGCCTTGCCGATCTGCTCGCGGTTTTCAATGCTGTGGTGGGCGGCGGAAACATGGTCCAGCGTATAGCGCGCGACGATCGGGATGCTCAGCGCGTTGCCCAGCAGCGCGCCGAACACGGCGTCGGCGCGGCGCTGGACGGTGGCGGCGTCGGCCATGTGGTCGGCCAGGCGCGGGCGGGTGAGGAACAGGGAGCCGGCTTCGCCCAGCTCGATGGGGTCGAGGTCTTTCACGGAGCCGGAGACGTTGCCGTAGTTGATCACCAGGCCGCGCACGCGGGTGGCGCGCATGCTGTCGCGCAGGGTGGCGTGGCCGACCGAGTCGAACACGACATCGACCCCAAGGCCGCCGGTTTCCGCGCGGATCACGTCGGCGAAGCGGCCTTCGTCGTAGGGGATCACGCGGTCCGCGCCCAGGCCCGTCGCCACGGCGCGCTTGTCCGCTGTGCTGGCGGTGGCGAAGATGCGCGCACCGCGCGCCTTCGCCATCTGGATCAATATCTGCCCGATGCTGCCGGAGGCGGCGTGGATCAGGCAGGTGTTGCCGGCACGCAATTGCGCGACATCGTCGATCAGGTAATGCGCGGTGCAGCCCTGGAACATGCTGGCGGCGGCGACATCCAGCGGCAGCGCATCAGGCAGCTTCGCCAGGCGCGCTTCGCGGATGCAGGCGTATTCGGCGTAGGAGCCCCAGGCGATGCACCACGCCACCCGGTCGCCCGGGGCGATGCGCGTCACCCCCGCGCCGGTTTGCACCACCCGCCCCGCGCCCTCCATGCCCAGCGTGCAGGGCAGGCGCACGGGGTAGGTGCGCGAGTGCTCGTACTTGCCCTGGCGGGTGTGCACGTCCATGAAGTTGATGCCGGCAAAGCCGACCTTGACCAGCACTTCGCCGGGGCCGGGGACGGGAATGTCGACCTCGCGCAGGATGGCGACTTCGGGGCCGCCGTAGCGGGCGATGGTGATGGCTTGCATGATCGAGACCGCCTGGGGAAGAACAACACCAAGGATGTTACGCGCAGGCAGGGGAACCGGCCACAGCTGCCTATCGTTTAAAATGACGAACGAATAACTCGACGCAAAACAACTCGACGCAATCCTATGCGGGCCTGGCCGCAAGGCCGAAGACCGCGGCGCGATCGTTCCCCCGCGCCGGTCCCGCACGACGGCGCCGATGCGCCAGGCCCGGTCCATCGCGGCCCGTGCTCCACCTCCGCAAACCCCGCGCCATATCCATGACCTCGCCAGCCGCCGCTGCTTTGCCCTTGCCGTTTTCCCGTTATCAGAAGTTCGTCGTCGCGATGCTGGCGTTCCTGCAGTTCGCCGTGATCCTCGATTTCATGCTCATGTCGCCGCTGGGCGCGGTGATCATGCCGGCGCTGCGCATCGGACCGGTGCAGTTCGGCCTGGTGGTGTCGGCCTACGCGTTCAGCGCCGGCGCCTCGGGCCTGCTGACGGCGGGATTTGCGGACCGCTACGACCGCAAGAGGCTGCTGCTGTTTTTCTACACCGGCTTCGTGCTCGGCACGCTGTGGTGCGGCCTGGCGCAAAGCTTCGAGAGCCTGCTGGCCGCGCGCATCGTCACCGGGCTGTTCGGCGGGGTGATCGGCTCGGTGGTGCTGGCGATCGCCACCGACCTGTTTCCGCCGCAGACGCGCGGCCGGGTGATGGGGCTGATCCAGACGGCATTCTCGGCCAGCCAGGTGCTGGGCATTCCGATCGGCCTGTTCCTGTCGAACCATTGGAACTGGCACGTGCCCTTTCTCGCGATGGCGGCGCTGGGTGCGCTCGGCGGGTTGGCGGTGGCCTGGCAGATGCAGCCGGTGGCCGAACACCTGAAGGCGCCGCAGGAGCACAGCCCCTTCATGCACCTGTTCCACACCGTGACCGAGCCGCGCTACCTGCTGGCGTTCGCCACCACCGCCCTGCTCACCACCGGCGGCTTCATGCTGATGCCCTTCAGCAGTGCCTTCGCGGTGAACAACCTGGAGATCGGCCTGGCCAGCCTGCCGACCGTGTATCTTGTCACCGGCCTGTGCACCATCTTCGCCGGGCCGATGATCGGCCGCGCCGCTGACCGCTTCGGCAAGTTCCGCGTATTCACCGCCGGCACCGCGCTGTCTGTCGTGATGGTGCTGGTCTACACCCACCTCGGGCCGATCCCGGTGGCGGCGCTGATCGCCATCAACGCCATCATGTTCGTCGGCATCTTCTCGCGCCTGATCCCGTTCCAGGCGATCGCCGCCTCGGTACCGGTGCTCACGCAGCGCGGCTCGTTCAATGCGATCAGTGCCTCGCTACAGCAGATTTCGGGCGGCCTGGCTTCGGTGGTCGCCGGCCACATCGTCGTGATGGGGGCCGGCGGCAGGCTGGTGCATTTCGAGGTGGTCGGCTATGTGGTGGTCGGCACTTCGCTGATCGCGGTAGCCTTGCTCTGGCGCCTGCAGCGCGGGTTGCAGGCGGCGGCGCGCTGAACGCCGGCGCTTTCGGGCCACCATCGGTACCTGACGCCTCAAGCCTTCACTCGCCCGCGGCAGCGAGCCGCGCGATCATCACGCCGGTCCCGTGGGGCGTGCCAGCGCGATCGGCTGAGCCAGCCGCACCACGCTGCTCTCCCGCGCCGGCGCCTGATGGCGCAGAAGATCGACCAAGTCGCGCGTGGTTGAGCGGCGGGT
>Ga0307511_10000147_pt1 | contig 66706 bp, 64 predicted proteins | sample 13_EM_MG_FD_200266 | JGI IMG/M metagenome (GOLD analysis project Ga0307511, IMG submission 200266) | Populus trichocarpa ectomycorrhiza microbial communities from riparian zone in the Pacific Northwest, United States - 13_EM | ecosystem: Host-associated > Plants > Roots > Unclassified | place... | reverse complement strand
GGCGTCGAGCGGGTCATGGGTTTCTGTACCGAAGAGGAAGTCGAAGAGTTCTTCCGGTCAGTCCCCGAGTTCGAGCGGATGCTGGCCCGATCGGGCATCAGGCTGATCAAGTACTGGTTTTCCATCACCGACGAGGAGCAGCACCTGCGGTTTCTCGGACGCATCAACGATCCACTCAAGCAATGGAAGTTGAGTCCGATGGATCTGGAGTCGCGGCGCCGTTGGGAAGATTACACGCGCGCCAAGGAAATCATGCTGGAGCGGACGAACATTCAGGAGGCCCCGTGGTGGGTAGTGCAAGCGGTCGACAAGAAGCGCGCCCGCCTCAACTGCATCCATCATCTGCTGCAACAGTTTGAATACGCCCAGGTACCGAAGCCACCCATCGTATTGCCGGAGCGGGAACGGCACGAGCACTACTCGCGCCAGGCAGTGCCGCCGGAAATGCTGGTGCCGGAGATTTACTAGCGCCCCCGCCGCGAGAAAAACCCAGGTGCCGGCCAACGCCGGTCACCTGGGTGAGGGAATTTCTCAGCGACGTGTAGCAGCGTCCGCGTTCACGAGGCCAAAGCCCGTGAAGTTGTTGATCGGCAGCATGGGCAGAGCCAAAACCGGGGCGCTCCACTTCTGACCGTTATCCAGGGTCACGATCACATTCATGCCGCGGAACCGGTCCGGATCCTCCTGGACCGAGCCTTGAACCGGCGCGAATACCGACAGGCCGAAATCGAACGCATCACCGCTCGAGAGCTTGCCCGGAGCGAATGTAATGGTGAACTTCGTCGAGTCGGCACTGACACTTGGAGTCATGTCCGCGAACGTAACGCCCGTCGAGTCGCCCACACTGAAGCGGTTCAGGTTCTGGTTGAACGTGAGCCCGATGGCAGAGGTATCCAAGGTTATCGTGCTGATCGAGTGGTGACCGAAGATCAGCGGCACATTGACGCTGAAGTCCCGACTAAACCGCGTCCAATCCGCGTTGATGTTGAAGAAGACGGGGCCGGCGACCGTGCCGGCAACCGCGCGCTCGTTGGGCACCCACACAGGCGTGGCAGTCTGCTCCAACCGCCTGTAGACCTGTTGAGGTGACATGCTGCCCGGACCACCGGCGGCCTGGAGGACGAGGCCTGCTACGGCCGCAGCATCCGGTGCGGCCGCACTCGTGCCGAAGAAATTGGGGAAACCATCACCATCCGGATCGTCCCCGGCAATGAAGAAAGTGGTGTCCACGCCATCCGCTGCGGTGATTTGCGGAGTGAAACGTACTTCAGGCGTACGCAGGCGGCGGCCCTCCTGGTCAAAGTAGATCGTGACCGGACCGGGAGAGCTGAAGTCCTCCGGGAACTTGGGAATTGCGTAATACATCGCCGCGACACCCACTGCACCGGTGGCCGTCGGATGGCCGAACGTCGAAGGTGCATTCTGCCGCTCGCTCACCGCGAGCGCATTGTCGACGATGTACTTGATGTGCTTTGCCGGTCCACCATTGACGCTGCCGATCACGATCTGGTAATCGGTGACGTTGGCGCCACCGACGATGTCACCGGGAACCGGGAGCATTTCGGCAAGCTCGAGAGCCTGGTCGGTTTTCGTATTGTCGTCAGTAGTATAGAAGACAGTCGGCGTGGTGTTCGGATCCAGCCAATTGCCGTCCTTGTCAAAGACGTAGATGTCGTAGTCAGTCTTCACTCCACCGACGTTGAACGGCTCATCCCACTGGAAGTCGAAGACGGCATCCGAAGCTACCGAGACGCGCTGGGTGATGCTCGCGCCCTCAAAACCGCCGAAGTTATGCACCGACTGAGGGCGGATTGCCGCCGGAATCTGGTCGAGTTTCACGTTCCCATGACCGGCCGCAATCAACGCTTCTGCCTTCGCGAAGGCAATTCCATTGTAAGTATCTTCGAATGCCTCGAGGCCATTGTTACCCGCGGAAGAGAAGTACGCAGCGCCGTTCTTCGCGACCTGATTGACAGCCTTCGAAACCATGCCATCGGAGAACATCGGCTCGTCGAAGTAGCCCACGTCATCGACAATCACGTCCGCCTTGAACTGCGAGCGCAGAGCGAGGATGTTGTTGGCGAACTCCACCTCGCCGATGAATGCAGTGGCGAATCCGAGCTGGGCCCCCGGGGCCACGTCATGGATCAACTGCAGCATCGCGCGGCCTTCGTCCTCACCGGCACCGGCGGCCAGATCCTGCCCCGGCAAAACGGTTACCCCATCCTTCGGCAGATCACCGCTCTTGATGTCGTCAGCGGCATGAGTCGCGCACGCGGTGCATGCATCGTAACTGTCTGAAAGAGCCGCGATCCGGATACCCTTGCCATCGAGGCCCCGGGCCTGCGCCAGGTCTGCTTTCTGCAGTGCCACCGCCTGGCTTTGGACCGCGCCGGCACGTTTCATCGGCCGATGCTCGGCGTGAATCGAGTGAACGCCGGTTACGGCGGCGGCCTTGTGCGCCGAGGCCAGCGGCAGGAAACCCTCCACCATCTCAGGGCTGATCGTGCTCTGCGCCTGCAAACGGAAGCCCGCCGCGGCCAGATCCGCGAGCACTGTCTTGGAATCGACACCCGGCATCATCCGCACTTTGACGAGCGGATCACCCGTACGGTCAGTCAAATGCAGTTTCAACTTCTGCGGCAGACGCGGATCGCCGCGGTCATACGCGGCGGCCAACTCACGCAATCCCGTCGCTAACGGAGCGGATGAGTCAGCAGCAAGTGAAGAAGTGTTAAGAGACACGCAAAGTACAGCCGACACGGCCGCACATACGTAATGAGACCTACGCATGAACGATTCTCCCCGACGCGCTCGATGGTATAGCGCGCATTAGTGACAGAAACTAGGGTGCGCCAGCGGCCGCGTCAAGCACTAACACGGGAACGGAAACCAACACGAGTTTCGGGTAGGTACGGCAATCCAACGCCTGATACTTTGTACAGCCCTTCCTGGAAGAGCATACAGTCCGGCAAGGAATGAGGACCTGTGCGGAATGTGCGTCAACCGCCCGCGCACGCACTGCTTCGAGCGGCTGCCAGGCTCGCCACACAGGCACGCGCCCCGGCACTTGACAACTGGCGTGCAGTTGCGCAGTACCGTTGATTCTCTAGTGCATTCGCGCGGTTGGCCGGGACTGCCCGGGCTTCGTGAACGTGAAATACAACTCCTGCAATTCCCTGTCCGCCGGATCCACCAACTTTCTCCTGCGGCACAACCGCGCCAGATGCCGCTTGAATACCGGAGGGAAGCTCAAGGGCGAGATGGCCTCCAACATCGTCGTACCCTCCAGCGGCACGAGGTGCGCAAACATGATGTCGCCGTTACTCAGTGAAGTAGAAGCCAACTCCTCGCTGACCTCGCATTCCACGCCAGTCATTACGTCTCGCGCTCCGAACCCGACATGCGGCTCGCAGTTGAAGACTTCGTAAAAACCGGGAGACGTCACCAGACAGTTTTCGAGATAACGTCGCAACAACGGCTCGAGGTGCGACGAATTCCGATTGAGATAAGCGCGCGTCGGAGGTACGCCATACAGCGAGAAATCCTCGACCCTGCTCCCCTTCGCGCGCGTCGGCGACCATCGATGAAACAGCCAGGAGAAGAACAACTCCGTGTGGGGATCATCGCCACGGAACGCCTCACCCGCTCCGCTGGTGAATTCCTGCCAAGCTTGTTGAACCGTATCCCGGCCATACGACTCGCCTATCAGGCGAACTATTCCGGCCGCGTAACCGTCGACCGCACCCCGAATCCGGTGCCAAAGTTGGTGCCTCGGTCCCATGGAGCGTAATTTTACCGTAACATTAAGACAGGGAAATTTCAGTCTCAAAACGTTCATGCGAATGTCAGAGATTTGGATATTGACAGCGCCCTCCAATCACGCCGCTGCCCAGATTCCGGGCTCATCTTGCTTGCCGTTGTGTGACGTATTTAACTTGACCGACCGCCGCGAAACACCGATGCGCGGCGGCGAGAGATGGAGAAGCCCGAAGCACGGGCGTTGGCATGACGGTTGCGCGCGAAGGTTGTGCGTTGGAGAACGCGCAACTTCGCGAGTCACGGAGGACGACGATGAGCACAATAGCAATAGGGGAAGAAGTCTGTGCGAAGCCGCGCCGACCGCATGCCGACGCAGGCATCGTGTTTGGATCAGCCGCCACCACACCGGCAAAACGGCCCGACAGTGTCAGAGCGACCTGCGAGGCGATCGGACTGGCGAGGTCAACTTACTACTACCAATCGCACCGCTCGGCGTCGGCGATTGAGTTTGAACAGAAGATTGTCTTGCGGCTGCATGAGCTGAGGGATTCGCATCCCAACGACGGCTATCGACGCATGACCCTGCAGTTGCAAGCGGAAGGTTTCCGTGTCAATCGCAAGCGGATCGCGCGCTTGATGCAACTACACAACCTGAGCAACAGACTACCAAAGTCAGACAATTTTGTGCCTCGGCCGCCGCAACCGCGAGCCCCGACTGCGAATCTGCGGGAGACGACCAGGCCAACCGGACCCTACCATGTATGGGTGACCGACATTGCATACGCTCATATCCGGTCAGGGCTGGTGTATGCCGCAGCGGTCATCGACGCGTGGTCGCGTGAGGTGGTCGGTTACGGCGCATCGCTCCAAATTACCAACCGCTTGGCGCGCATTGCCTTGCACTCCGCAGTTCGCGCGCATCGCCCGATGCCGGGATGCATCCACTACTCAACCTGTGGGACGCAATACCTGACGCGGAGTTACTGCCAGCTTCTGCGGCAGTATGGGCTCATTCCGTCATTAGATGAAGCCGCGGATCGATCCACTTTTGCCCGGCAGGAGCAGCCGGGTAAGTCTCCTGCACGTCAAATCGTCGAGATACAGGATTACTTGACGTGGAAAGATATAATCGATCACCCACGAGAGTTCATTCAAACACTCTACTCGCGCGAGCGGGTTGACATGATCCTTGGGAGGCAATCCGCCGGTGAGCCATCATACGCACCGCCAAATTGATCCAGCCTTCCAAGCCCGTTCCCGCAGTCACCGCGCCGCGCGCAGCCGATAACCGAAGTACACGCGGCTCTTTGTTGCGCCGCGATAAGCCCGGCCGCCCCTCCCCCACTATGTTGTAACGTGGACACGCGCACGACGACGCGCGGTACGGGCATTGGAATTGCGCCGCAATACTCCAAGCTTTGTCACTTTGTTGCTGTGCAAAACCCCATAAATCCGCGAAGTTACGCGCCCTCTTGAGCGACATAGAAACCAACGCGTGTATGACGTACGGTTGTTGCGTTTGTAGCGATCAGGCCAGTGAACGGCCTGCCTGAATAACATCTGATCGCGGAAGCCACGGAGGCACGTCTTATGGAGAAGGCGACATTACAGGGGGTGTTGGCTTGCCTGCTCGGCGTCTTGCACACACAAGCAGCCCCGGCGCTGGACTCCAACACCGAGAAAGTAGTTCGAGGGGCCACTTTCGAATTCCGGGCTCCCGCGCTCGCGGTAGGTGCGAAAGACCTGGTCGGCACGGCCTTCGCGATCGGACCGAACGAATTCGTCACTGCGGCCCATCTCGTTGACAAGGCCATCGGAGGTCGCTTTGGACACCCGTTGCTGACGGATTCAAGCGAGGTCAGATACCGGGTCGGCGACATCCTGCAATTCTCCGAACCACAGGATTACGTCGTCTTTTCGCTCGAGCGTCCACCCGCGGTCAAGCCGTTGCCGATCCGGCGAGATGAGCAAACCGAGCCGGATCTGTACTTTGCCGGGTGGCGCATGGACGGAAAGGTTGTAATCGAGCACGGCACATTCTCCGGCCTGACACGAGACGAGGCTTCCGGGCAATTTGACTGGTTGCGATTTTTTGGTTCGCCGTGGGGTGGTATTGGCGGCGGACCGCTGCTGGACCGCTCCGGACACGTGATTGGAATCGTGCAAGCACGCGCGCGGGATGGGGGCGCCAACTATGCCGTTCCAATTTCACTGTTGCCCGAAGGAGCGCCAGGGACGGCGCACATTCATGCCGTGGAGATGCTCAGATCTTTGATGCCTACGGTGTCATCTGTTAAGCCGCTCGAGGCAGAGATTTTATTGCCGATGTCGTTCGAGAAGTTCTCGCACGAGTTGGAACAGCTGCGCCTGGCCTATTTCGATCGCGAGATCGGATCTCTTCTGGAGGCAACACGCCGCAATTTCGTACTGACCGGAGAAGGGGCGCCTGAGGTGTGTAACCTGCTGAATGGCGAGGGTTGCAAATGCAGGACGAGGACAGCCGTCAGTGGCGTGCTCGTCGTGGATGATCCCAGTGCCGATGAGGTCATCAGGCAAGTCAGCATGGGCAAGGATGTCTCGCGGACTGTTGCCGGGGTTGTCGTCCTGCGGTTACGAGAGGGCAATGACACCGGGGCGCACAGACACGATCTGGCAAGCAATCCCCGCCTCCACCTCAGGCTGGCGCTGCAAGGACAAGCGGGGCGGGATCTGGCCTTGAAGCAAACAGTGAAAGCGGCGTCCCGGACGACAGCCGATCAGGATCGCGTCTATATCGATTTTCGCGACCGCACCTGGCGTATGAGGACTTGGCCGCTCTTGGATCAGGATCTCGAATTGGTCTCGCTGGCGCGCAAACTGCCCGATGGATATGTGGTTCTGACGCGGACCCTGCCCACCGCCCTGAGCCACGCCGCGGAATTGCAGCTGAAGTTTGTCGCGAACCTGGTTTATTACGGATGCGAGGCGGTGCAGGGGGAAGGTATGGGAGAAGGTGAGGCGCAAGTAGCCGACACAATGCATAGGTGAGCACCGGACCGGCCGACGTGCCGGCGGCCGGACCGCAAAAAAAATGCCTTGACTGCTCTGCCAGTGTCGGACCTGTGCCCAGTCGAACGTCCTCGGATCAAGCCGATCCCGATAGCGTTCCCGCTGGAGCCCCCAATGTTCCCAATCCCCACCGCATTCCCAAAAATCGTCTCCGCAAGCGAATGGCAGCAGGCCCATGCCGCCTTTCTCGCGAAGGAAAAGGCGTTCACCCACGCCAAGGATGCGTTGTCCGCCGAGCGTCGCCAGCTGCCAATGGCAAAGGTTGAGAAGCACTACGCGTTCGAGAGTCCCAGCGGCCCCGCGAGCCTCCTGGACTTGTTCGAGGGCCGTCCTCAGCTTTTGCTTTACCATTTCATGTTCGCACCCGGCGTCGACGGATGGCCGAACGCCGGCTGTCCCGGATGCTCCATGTTCGTGGATAACATCGGGCAGTTCACCCCTGTGCATTTGAAAGCTCGCGGGGTGTCACTTGCTGTGGTATCGCTCGCCCCGCTTGCCAACATCGAGGCTTACCGGAAGCGGATGTCGTGGGCCCATCGCTGGGTATCTTCCGCCAACAACTCCTTCAACGCCGATTTCGGGCTGACCACGGCCGATGGCGAATTGCACGGCCTGAGCGTATTCGTGCGAAAAGGGGATGAAATCTTTCGAACGTACTTTACTTCACGGCGGGGATGCGAAGCGCTGGGCAACGTGTGGGGGTTTTTGGATGCGACTGCCTATGGACGCCAGGAAGCCTGGGAAAAATCACCGGGCGGTTGGCCGCAGACCCCACCTTATCAGTGGTGGCGGCGTCACGATGCGTACGACGTGACGTAATCTGCAGCTGCGCAGGTCCTGCTCGAGTGATCCCCTTTTAGGAGTATAGGGGTCCAATCCCCATACCGCTAAGATAGCGACCCGCTGTTGGAGTTGGTGACATGCTGAAGCAATCCGAACTCTATGAACGTTTCCGCGCCCTTCATGAACGCAAGGGCGGGTTCATCATGCCAAACCCCTGGGATGGCACCTCTGCACTCCTGTTGAAGCAGGCAGGCTTCCAGGCACTTGGAACATCCTCCGCAGCGCTCGCGTCTGCGCTGGGTCGATTGGACGGCCGACACGCCCTGACCCGCGAAGAGCACATCGCGAACGCCAGGGTCATTGGCGGGCTCACCGGCCTACCCGTCAATGGTGACTTCGAAGATGGCTACGGAACGAGTCCGCAAGACGTTGCCGTAACAGTCGAGGCGGCAATTGCGGCCGGACTGGCCGGCATCGGGATCGAAGACACCAGTGGAAATCCTTCCAACCCTATCCGCGAATTCGACGACGCAGTCGAGCGCGTCCGCCAGGCGGCGAAGGCGGCAAAGGGGCGGATTTTGCTGACTGGGCGCACGGACAACTTCATTCAAGGCCGGCCAGACCTCGAAGACACTATCAAACGCCTCGTCGCGTTCGCGGAAGTCGGTGCCGACGTTCTTTATGCGCCCTTTCCTCCCGACATGACTGCGGTCAAAGCGATCGTGAAGGCGGTGGCTCCAAAGCCGGTCAACATCGGGGTCGGGACACTGAGTGGCGCGGTGCCGTGGAGCGAGCTCCAGAAGGCCGGCGTCCAGCGTGTCAGCACGGGCGTGGCACTCTACACGCGGGTAATGGCTGATCTTCAAAAAGCTGCGAAGCAACTTGCCGACGGCGATCTCGCCTCGGCGTCCGAGGGTATCGGATTTGGCGAAATCAAGAAGATGATTGCCGAGGCCACGAAATCAGGCACGTTCTGAAAATCATCGTAAAGCGCCGCTCCTCGCCACCGGAGCGGCCTGGGATAGACCGCCGCCGCTTCGATAAACGCAGCGGCGGCGGGTATGCGGATCGTAGTGGCAGGTGAACTAGAATTTCACGGCGAATCCGCCAAAGAACGTACGCCCGAATACATCGTAGTACGCGGGAATCGTGTCCAGAGCCTGGGTGCCCGATGCTCCGGATGCGAAGAACGGTGGCTTCTTGTTAACAAGGTTAGTGATGCCTAGATACACCTGACTGTCCTTGTGGAAGTCATAGGCAAACCGCACGTCGTGGTAGATGTATGAGCCGACAGTCGGATATCCGTCGAGCCCCTGGGCCATTTCGGCTCGGCCCACATACCGCAAATGCCAGTTCGCGTTGAATCGGCCCAGGCGATAAGTCGTATCGAGCACGCCCTGGCGCCTGAGCCAGCCCTGGTCGGATGTGGAGCCGCCGGCAAAGCCCAGCTGGTCGATCACGGGGTTGCCCGGCAGCGGCACTTCCTTGGCCTGATCGTAGAAGGTCATGATCATGTGCAGAGAGATTGAGCCGAGGTTGCCGGCGGTGCGCAGCAGCCGGTTGAGGTCGAAGCGGTAGCCCGCCTCCACATCGAAGCCGCTGACCACCACTCGCCCGATATTCACGAACTTGTCATTGACCACCAGCAGTGCCCAATTGCCGGGAGTGCTGGGGTTCGAGCCACGCACGAGGTTGCCGCAATACAGCCGCTCCACGGTGTCGTAGCACAGATTGGCCTCGAGCTGGCGACCCACGGTGTTGATTTCTTTGGAAATATCGAGCTTGAAGCGATCGACGGACAACGTGAAATTCTCGACGGACGCAGGGGTAAGCACGAAGCCGTAGGTGAGAGTATCGCCTTGTTCGGGCTTCAGATTCGGATTGCCTGCTATGACACCCGAGACGCTCTGTTCCACGGACTGCGGCGGTGTATAGGGTACCTGGACGCCGTCCGCGAGGCAGTTAGCCGCACGAATTGCGTTCTTATTGCGGCGTATATCCGTGCAAGGGTCGTTGACGACGCCGAAGGTCTGGGCGTTGCCCGACAGTTCATCCGGCGCGGGAGTCCGTACCGCACGCGCCTTGTTTGCGCGGAAACGGATTCCGGACAGCGGCTCCCACACGAGACCGGCCGCCCAGGTGTTGTATTTGTCGCCGCTGTTCGGGTCAGACCTGCGGAACGAGCCATTGAACGCCAGATCTTCCGCGAACTTCACGTCCTTGAGGATCGGTATCGCCGTTTCGAAGTAAGCTTCCTTCGTGACCGTCTTGATGCGTTCGATGTCGGCGAGCTGGTTGCCGGTCACGAGCGCGTTGTTGATGGCGGTGTCGTAGTCCAGGAATCCTGCGAAGCTGCGGCGCTCGATCCCGAGCACCACACTCAGTGGACCGGCAGGCAAATTGAACACGGGTCCGCCGATGAAGGCGTTCGTATCCTCCAGATCGCTGGTGCCGTGCTGACCCGCCGCAACGCTCAGGTAGTCCTTCATCGCCTGCGTATAGGGAGCGAACGGATTGATGGGTACGCAGCCGCTGGCGCGCGCTCCGGGATCGGAGCAGCGGTATTGGCCCGGATTGCTCGGATCCGCTTCGACACGTAAGCCGTAGTATAGGCGGTCTGTGCCGACGAGGCCGTCTGTGAGGCTGCTGAGTGTCGTGTGGCCGTAGACGTGGGAGAATTCCCAGTTCCAAGCGCCACCCGCTGGCAGCGGGGAATCCAAAGACCCCTTAAAACCCGCGAGTACACGCACGGTGTTGCGTTCGTTGGTAGCACCGCGATTGCCGAGCTGATTGAATCGCTGCTGCCAGTTCAATACCGTCGCGTTGGCTGGAAGGGCTTTGCGCAGGGCGTCCGGAATGAACGGATTGTTCACGGGAATCGAATCCTGCAGGCCGGTCAAGCCGACTCCGCCACCGAACAGGTTGCCGAAAGCGGTGGATTGAAAAGGGTTGCCTTCGAACGGCGCATCCGTTTTCGATTGACCGAAGTTCAGTTCTGCGAACGCGGACACTCCTTTGAAGATTTCGTAGTCGCCATCACTGGCGAACATGACACGCCTGGTCGGAATTGCAAGGGTTCGGACGGCGTTTCGATTGTAGCCATCGATCGGTGTACTGAATGGGATAAGCGCGTGATTCGCATCCGTAAAGCTACCGTTACGCGACGTGTAGAACGGCCCAGTAGTTCCTGCCTGAAACTTCCCATTGGCGCCAACGGCTGAGTACGCGGCGGGACCCCGTATGAACTGGTCCGGCGCAAGCCACGTTACATCCTGCGCGCAGAGGTATCGGTCCGAGCAACGCACGATGCCTTCGTTTTCAAGCTGTATGGTCAATCCGCCGTGCCCGCGATCGCCAAACTCGCCTCCTATCGCGAGATAGCCACCGGGGCTCTTGTTGTCGTGATCGCCCGTGATCGAATAGTTGCCGCCAATTTCGACGCCATCGAGCTTTTTCGTGATGATATTAACCGCGCCCGCCACTGCATCCGCACCGTAGACTGCTGATGCGCCCCCGGTGAGCACGTCGATGCGCTCGATGTTCGCCGTTGGGATGGTGTTGAAATCGGCTGCGGAATTGACTGTCGTACCCGCCGGCACCCTGCGGCCGTTGATCAGGACAAGCGTACGCCGCGCAGCCAAATTTCTCAGATTGATCTGGTTCAGACCCGAGCTGGCGGCGCCGGAAAACGTGGACTGCGTACGGGAAGTACCGAAGGAGGCCGAGAACTGCGGTGTTTGGGCCGCGATTTCGGCGAAATTCGTCAGGCCCTGACTGTGCATTTGCTCAGCCGTGATGGCCAGGATTGGAGCGGGCGCATCGAGCTCCGGCCTCGCTATGTGCGATCCCGTTATGGTCACCGTCTCCAAAGTCGCGACGTTGGTCGCAGTCTCCTCCTCAGCGAAAGCTACCGGAGCACCCGCTCCGACAACCAGCAAAGCGAGTCCAAGCGCTCGTCCGAGCGCACTATCAGTCGACATGGAAAGACCTCCCTGGAAACGATTTTCTCGTTTCCTTATCTAGTAATTAGCGTTGCGTCGGCGTAGCGACGTCCGCGCAGCCCCCTGTTCTGCACCCGTCTCGATCCTCAAGCAGTCTCGCCGCTTTGCATCAAAACGTAATCAATCGTAACAGCGGAAATACAACAGGGATAGAAGAGTGACCAGATAAAACTTCCGCCGCTTCCACGCCAACGGTGCCAAATCAAAGCAGTGACACCGCTTACCGCCGCAGGCGGGGATCTTTGAGACCATGGTCTTATTTTTGCGTAGTGTATACGCAACGGACGCCAGGCACTGGTGTCACGTGTTGACTCGCTCGTTGAAGACATCGGCAACTTGGCGTGCGTTGATACATCCAGGCGCACGTTCAGCAAAATCCCGCGTCGCCTGACTTACCAACATCGAATACAACCGTCCGCGTACATCACGGCCGTTGGCCCTGGTAATCAAGACCACTGCGCATAACCCGGTGAACGACGAGGCCCGTTCCGAACCCCGCGCTCATGTGGTGTTGGATTGCAGTGGCGATCATCGCCATTGTTGATGCCTTCGGCTACCCGAACGCCGAACGCGACCTTGGTACGTATCGAACGCAATTCGGATTGCCGGCATGCACGACTGCCAATGGATGCTTCAAGAAGGTAAACCAGCGCGGGGTTCAGGGCAGCTACCCAGCCACAAACACCGGTTGGTCGCAGGAAACCGCCTTGGATCTGGATATGGCCAGTGCCATGTGTCCCGGATGCTCCTTGCTGCTCGTGGAAGCCGACAGTGCCACCTTCCAGAACTTGGCAACGGCGGTCAATACGGCGGCTGCAATGGGCGCGCACGCGATCAGCAACAGCTACGGCGGCGGCGAATCTGGAAGCTCGACCTTTGAGCCATTCTACAACTACGCAGGTATTGCCGTTACGGTAAGTTCGGGCGACGGCGGCTTTGGAGTTGAGTTTCCCGCGTCTTCTCCACACGTAACCGCAGTAGGTGGCACGAGTCTAGTTCGCAGCAGCAACTCTCGCGGTTGGAGCGAAACCGCCTGGAGCGGCGCGGGCAGCGGATGCAGCACCATTTACGCCAAACCTACCTGGCAGACTGACACAGGCTGTGCGCGCCGCACGGTAGCCGACGTCTCCGCCGTCGCGGATCCTAACACCGGCGTGGCGGTCTTCGGGCCCGCGAATTCGAGGAGTTCCGCCTGGCTGGTGTTCGGTGGCACCAGTGTTGCGGCCCCTCTGATTGCGGGCATATATGGCGTGAACGGAACCGCGGTAAACCACGGTAACGACCCGTATCGCCACTTGAGCTCGCTCTTCGATGTGACGTCCGGCAGCAACGGCAGCTGCGGAGGAACGTATCTGTGTACAGCCGTGGCGGGTTACGACGGTCCCACGGGACTCGGCACGCCTAATGGTATTGCAGCCTTCGGGTTCTAGATTGATGCGGGCTGCGTGACCCTCAGCCGCTATTGAAGCGCCGGATGGTCCGGTCGGCCAATCGGGTCCGCCAACCATTCGGCGCATCTGTCGGAAGTCGTGAGCAGCCCCTCGCCGTTTCGGCGAGGGGCTATGGCGGTACGCTGCGGCATTGATCCAAGCACGGCAGCGCCGAGGGGTACTTTGGCCCTTCCTGCTAGTTCGAGTAGATCGCGTTGTCCGAGTCCAGCGACCCTGCGATCGAGGCGATGTCTCTACTCAAAGTCCCGGTTCTGATCCTAGCGGCGGTGACCACGCCCGTGTTCGCGTCTGTCGTGAGGACGATCGGCGCCGCGATGTTGATCAACGACGGACAGTTCAGAAGCCCCCAGGCGGCCACCCAGCGCTGTGCCACGAAAGTGAACGTATTGTTGGCCGCCGCCGGAGCGATGGAGGCAAAATTGGTGTCCAATTGCTGATCGAGCACCATCTTGGGCAGAGCGCGCAGCATTTCGCGGCAGTACGGCGCCGTCTGGAACGTGCTGTTGTTCGCCTGCGGCTGGTCCATGCCCGCGCGGTAGAGATTGTCCTTCGTGAGATTCAAGTGGCCGTCGACCTCGACCATCGGATCACCGCCTGGAATGCGGGCGACGGGCGTCTTTTGCAACAGATGCGCCTGCAGCTCATTCAAAGCCTGTGCCGGCACCGTCTGCCCGGGATCGTCCAGGCTCGGCACCTTCCAGGCCGAGCAGCCGATGGCGGGGGCCATGAAATACGAATACAGGGAATTGTCGCCGGGATTCAACAGTGTGGTGGCGCCCTTCAGCGCCGCACTGTTGGCCTGCGTTTTCTGTGCGATCGTGCCCCTGGAAGTCGCAAGGTAGAGCGTGTTCACGTTGTCGCTCTGATCCTGATCGACAACGGAGAAGCTCCGTACCGTGGGGCAAGTCTGGCCATCCTTGGCAGTACCGAGCGCCGGCACCTTCAAATTACCGTTGATCGCGGCATTGTTTGCCGCGTTGAAGAATGCCCGGGTATTGCAGAACGAGACCTGTGAGAAGATGCTGCCCTGCAGCCCATTTACGCAGTTGGCGTTTGCCAGATTGTTGCGATCCGGCGAGGCGAGCGTCAGGTTACCGCCGTTGAAGCCGATCCACAGCCCCACGATTGCGTTGGCCGGCAGCTTCGGAACTACGGGCGCGGCAGCCGGCCTGGTACCGTTGTCGATTACGAGCGGGTGGTAGACGGAGATCTGGCTGGTCGCCGGATCGAAGACAGCGGCCTCCACGAAGGCTGACTGCGCCGTGTTGGCCTCGTTGCACGGCCCCCCTTTGGGATCAGTGGCGGTGAGCCTGTAAGGCGTCGCGAGTCCGGTTGCGGACAGCGGAGATTCAGGAACTATGAGCGTGCAGTCCGGATTAGGGTCGGCAGCGGCAGCAGCAGCTACGGCAGGCGCGGCGGCGGCCGTATTGGCCGCCTGCATCTGCGCGTTGAGGCGCTCCATCTGAGCGAACGCAGTGTGGCTGCCTATTGCAGTCATAGCCGCAAGCAGCGTGGCACAGAATGTCTTTCCCGGCGACCTGGACTTGGTCGCCGTGAGGCGCAGTCCTCGCCCACTCGACGAAGTGGATAGCATCATGAACGGTCTCTCCCCTTTGCAATCGAAGCTGACCCCGTCGGCTCGTTGCCTGTCGTTACGATCCGACAGACGCCGACCAAAGGCCTCCATGCCCGCGCAAGACCTCCTGTGCTCGCCGCAGCTCGCGGGCAACACAGTCGAATTCATTTCGACCGTAATATGTTGCCCGACCATGGCGCGAACGTTACTGCAGCCCGCGAGGAATTTCGATGTGCGAAAATGGAAACACTGGTTGGCCGCGACCAATGTCGGCAATTGAAGTCGCTCGCCGGGCGAGCCAGTCTCAGGCAGACGGTGCATAATTGTTGCTCATGCGAGTCCTCATCGCCGATCGCAATGCCAGACTGTTGGAATCGATTTCCCGCACGTTTGCGCATCAGCTGAATATCCATACTGCGAGCACCCGCCGGCGATGCGGCGATCTGCTGCGGGAAGGCAACTTCGATCTGGCCATCGTCAGCGAGAAGCTGGGCGACGGGCCGGGCCTGCCGGTTCTGGGAGAGATCGCCCGAAGCTCGCCGGACACGCTGCGGATCTTCGCGGCCAGACAGTCACAGCTCCAAATCCTCAAACGCAGCCTCGGACCCTTCGGGCTGTTCCACACGCTGCGCTATCCGATCGACGCCCGGAAACTACTGTCCGTGCTCAGGCTCGCGCGCGCCGCTCTGGATCTCGACGCGCCGGAACCGAAGATTCCTCATGTCGTGATCAACGAGCCGCCAGCATCTCGAGCTGTTGCACCGGCTCGGGCTGTCGCACTGGTGCGGGCTGTCACCCGCCCCCATTTGCCGCAGCGGAGCGAAGCGTTCCAACGTGCTTTGGCGAGGCGTGAGGCCGCCAAGAGAGCTGCGAGCAGTCCGATTGTTGCTCGACCTTCAGGACGGGTCCAAGAGGCGGCAGTTCGCTCTACAATCACACCGAAGTCAACGAACGCCTCCGCGAAGCGCACAACGACCTTCATGGTAGCCACAATGGCTGTGGTCTTCCTGGTGTCAACCCTGGCCATCAGGCTGTTTGACACCGCTGCTGCACGATCCTCGAGCACACAGGACCTGCGCATTGCGAGTGCCAGCTTCTCCGTTCCCGCCGTGGAGACGAAACAGACCTATATCGCAACGCCACCCCAAAGTCCGGCGCCCGTCCTCACGACGCACCCGGCTGCTCCTGTGCAGAGCGCGTTGGCAAACGCCAAGCCAAAACCAGACTCGGCGACTGCCAGGGTAGCGGCGCAGGACGCGCAAATCACCGCCGACAACACACCCATAGCCGATCCGTCCACCTTCGGATCGGAAGCCGCGGAAATCATCTATCCATAACAGCGACTGCCAGGTTTGTTCCGGTTGGCAGCCAGCGCGCCGCCAAGGGCGGAATGAGCAGCAGGCTCACGATTGTCGACGACACAAGCCCTCCCAGAATGACGACGGCCATCGGTCCCTCGATTTCATGCCCCGGCTGGTGCAACTGAAGTGCGACCGGAAACAACGCCAGGGCTGTCAGCAGCGCTGTCAGCAGCACGGGTGTCAGCCGCTCTTCCGCGCCTCGCATCGCAGTCGTAAAGCTCCAGCGGTGCCCTTCTTCATGCACCAGATGATCGTAGTGCGACACCAATAGAATAGTGTTGCGGGCCGCCATTCCAAAGAGCGCGACAAAACCAACCATCGAGCCTAGAGTCAGAGTCCCCCCGGTCAGCGCCACTGCAACGACGCCCCCGATCAGCGTGCTCGGCAACGAGCACAACACGAGAAGCACGTGGCGAGTATTGCCAAACGCAAGGGCCAGCAGGAGGACAATCAGCACGAACGCCGCGATGGAGTGGAGCAATAACTCATTCGCTGCCGAGTGCTGTGCTTCCGCCACGCCGCCATAGCGAAGGTATACATCCGGTGGGAGCTCGACTTTGGCTGCAATCGCCTTGCGTGCAGATTTGGCGTACGTTGCCTGGTCGGTGCTCGATGGTGAAGCGATGACGATTTGCCGTCGCAGTCCATCCTGGTGATCGACGAGACTGCGCGCGGGCACCAGCTCGATTTTTGCGACCGTCGACAGTGCGGCCAGTGCACCGTCTCGCCCCCGGAGCAACAATCGACCGAGCCCATCCGGCTCGGCAGCCGCCCCGCGCACACGAATCACCACCGGCACACTGCGATCGGACCTGTTCAGTTCGGCTGCAAAGCGACCGTGATACGCGGCGCCGATGACCTCGAGGACATCGGCGGCTTGCAGACCGTAGGCGGCCAGGCTCTGTGGAAGTGGCGTGACCTGCAACTCAATCTGGCGCGGCGGGACGACCTGGCGAACATTTCCGCTTTCGGGCAGGTGTCGCAGCACATCCACGATCTGTCCGGCAACACGATCGTCAGCATCGAGATCCGGGCCCATGACACTGATGGAGAAAGGCGCGGACTCCCCCGACAGGGTTTCGCCGATGCGCTCCGCCAGAACCGAATTGATTTCGATGAGCTCATTGGGGTACTGATCGAAAACCCGCCGAATCGCCGCGTCGATCTCGCTCGCGCCGTGGCCTTGCCGCGGATCGATCTGGACTTCGAACTCGCTCTTGTTGGGCGCATCCGGATCCTGGCCATTCTCCGCACGTCCGATCTGCTCGGCCACGCTCCTGACACCCGCGATGGCGCCCAGCTCCCGGCAGATCCGCTGCCCTACGCGCGCGGTCTCTGCGATCGAGACTCCCGCGCGCAGCGATGCATGCACGATCAGATAGTTTTCGCGAAAATCGGGCAGCAGCCGCGCACCGAGCAGCGGTAGACATACGACTCCGGCAAGCCCACTGACAATCAGGATGGCCAGTAGCGTGCGCGGCCGCAAGTCGAGCCAGACGATGGTCCGCCGTTGCCAGTCCTTGAGGCGCAGGAGAAAATTCGCCTCCGGTTTGGGCGGGTGATGCGCCATCACCAATACGCCGAGCGCCGGCGTCGCACTCATCGCGACCAGCACAGACAAGCCGACGGCCACGAGAAACGAGATCGACAGAGGTCGAAAGAAAGCACCCTGCAGGCCCGACATCAGCAGAATCGGCGTAAAGGCGACGGCTACCCCGGCGGTGGCGTAAAACACGGGTCGCCGTACTTCGAGCGATGCCGAAATGAACAGGTCGCGGATATTGACATCCCGATCGGCGCCCCGCCGGCGTCGAAGTATGTTTTCAACATCAATCACGGCATCGTCGACAACCACTCCGAGAGCCACGACCAACCCACCGAGCGTCATCGTGTTCAGGCTCAGACCCATGGCGTCCAGAATCCAGACTGTTGTCAGCAGCGTAAGCGGTATCGCGCCGAACGAAACCAACGCTCCGCGCCAATCGCGCAGTGTCACCAGGAGCAACGCGACGACGAGGGCGGCGCCGATCAGCAGTGAGTTGCGCAACTTCTCGATCGCGCTTTCGATGAAGCTCGCAGGTCGCAGCAGCCCGGGATGATATTGAACGCCCCGCCGGGCCAGCTCGGCCGCGAGCGCATCGAGCCGTTGCTCGAGCGCGCGGGTGACCTCCAGTGTATTGGCGCCGAACTGGGTGGAGGTTTCGATCAGAATGCCCGGCTTGCCATCGATGAGCGCGTCGCCAAAACGGGGCCCGGCCCCATCGACTATTGTGGCCACATCGCCCAATCGGACCGGCATTCCTGCGCGAACCGTGACTATCGCGTTTGCGAGATCACCGGGTGTCGCATCGAGGGTGTGAGCGCGGATGACGATACGTTGAGTCGCCGTCTCGAGATAGCCACCACCGATAGCAGCCGCGGATCGCTTCACCGCGGTAACGATGTCGTCGAGAGTCAGCTCGTCGGCCGCCAGCTTGACCGGGTCGACTGTGATCTGCCGCTCCCGCGCCTCCCCACCCAGGATCTGCGCCTGGGCTACGCCCGGCACGGCCAGCAATTGCGGCTTGACGATCCATTGCACCAGATCCCGCAACTCCAGCGGCGACAGCCGGTCGCTCGTGTAGCCGAAGTGCACCAGATACTCCATGGAGGAGCTCAGTGGGGACAGCTGAGAAGCGCCAACGCCCTCGGGCAGGAGGCTTGCGGATTCGGCCAGCCGCTCCGCCACGACCTGCCGCTGCCGATAAGGATCACCGCCTCGATCGAAGATGACCTGGATCGCCGAGAGTCCCTGGCTGGAAGTGGAACGCACGGTTTTGACGTTTTCCGTACCGGCCAGCAGTCCTTCGAGCGGGCGCGTCACCAGCGCTTCGACTTGAGTGGCATCCAGACCGGGTGCCTCGGTCTGCACGAGCACGTGCGGCGGCGCGAAATCGGGAAAGACGTCAAAACGGACAGTGGTCAACTTCGCGGCCCCGAGCAGGGCAATCAGGCAAGCCAGCGCAGTTATGATCCGCGGATTGGCCAAGGAGGCGCGAACGATGGCGGCAAGCATGAGAGCGCTTTTGTTCTGATTTATGGCCGATTTAGGGCCGATCTCGGCCAACAGGATGGATGCTTGGCGCCAGCTCAGTCGTCGTCATCGTCATCCACTACTCGGCTGCCCATCTCCTCCAGCGACCATAGAACACCGGCGCCCCCAACGACGATGTCGTCATCATCGTCAACGCCTTCGACCAACCAGTCATCGCCGTGCCCGAATAGCAGTGTGACGTTTCGGCGCACATACCTGACCTTCTCGTGAGTGGGCCCATCCGACAACTGCTTGAAGACGTACGCGCCGCGCTCGTCATACAAAATAGCGTCCCGCGGCAGAAGAAGTCCGGAGCGCTTCGCCATCATCAGAGCGATGGGCACTCGCGCGCCCGGACCCAGACCCGGAGGCGCATTGCCGACACCGATCAACAAACCCACGCTCTGCGCCTCCTCGCTCTGCCCCACGATGCCCAGCACACGACCGGGAACCTGGACACCATCCACATCCAGCCTGGCCATGTCAGGCAGCGAACCCACGCTGTGGCGACCCGGGAGGTCCGCGCGCAGCAGCAGACCGTGTCCCCGTGCCACCGATTCAATGGACTTTTGACGGTCGGCCGGTGACAGGCTCGCCAGCGGACCCCAATGCTGGGTAAATCGCGCCACCGTGAATCGCGACTGTGCAATCGCCTTCGCTTCCTCAGCCCGGGCCGCTTCAAGCGTCCTCAACGACGCTCCTGCGCTACCTGCGTAAAGCGCCTGCAGCCGGGTTACCTCGGACTTCATTGATCGCTCGGCCACTTCCGCGGCGGTCATTTCCCCGATATCGCCGACCAACGTCGCCGTATCCAACACGATACCCACGGCATCAATGTGGTCAGGAAGCTTCGCGACGTGCGGACGTGCGATTACAATTCCCACCGCATTTTGCTGTCTCGAAGTCAGGCTCGCTCCAGACGCCGGTGCTGACGTAACCGCGGGTTTGTCGTCATCGTCGTCATCAGCCAGGGCACTTAGCGAACAAGCTAACACCACGCACACCGCGAACTGGAGAATGCGCCTGGTACCTGCTCTCATGATCCTGCTCCGGCTGCTGCCGAATAGGGTGAACCCGCCAACTCGAGCTCCGGCCCCGACAACGGCTCCCGCAGCGCGTCCTCCAGATTGTTGCGTGCCGCCTGCAGGCGTGAGCGAATCTCCACGACCTCCAACTCCGCGCGCAGGGTGAGAACTTCAGCGCCTACTTGCTCCTGGCGGTCCGATGCACCGAGGCGCAACCCGAGATCCACGCGTGCCGCCTGACCTCGCGCGGCGTCTAACTGCCGTTCAGCCGCAACGATACTGGCTCTTGCGGAGGATTCAGCGCGCTCGGCCGCGGCGATTTCACCGTATATGTCCGCCTGAAGGGCCAGCATTCGCTTTCCGGCAAGCTCACGGCCAGCGCGTGCCTCGGAGATCTCTGCCTTGTTGAGATTGACGGGCAGGGTGAAGCCGATGTCAAAGGGAAACTTGGCGATGCCATGATCCCAGTAATAACCCGGCCCGAGAGTGAGCTGGGGATATTGGCGGGCTACGGCAAGTTTGAGACGGGTCTCCGCGATCGCATACTCGCCGATCGCGATGCCCAGATCGGCACGCGACAACAGTGCCCTTTCACGTGCCGCGAGAACCTGCTCCTGACTCACGGGAGGTGGCGCGCCCCAATCCGGCCAAACGAATGTCACGCCATCCAGCGCTTGCGCAGGAAGTCCGAGCGCCCCGGCGGCAGCCACCTCAGCGCTTTCGAGCTGCGCCCGTATCTGCGCCAGTTGCTGTTCGATTTCGATTCGTGCCTGCTGTGCGGTTACGAGCTCGCCGGGCGAGTCCTCTCCGGCATCCACCCGCTTCTGCTCGACGCTAAGCAGCTTGTCCTGTGCCGTCGCCAGGCGCTCGAGCAACACGAGGCGTCGGCGCGCGCCTTCCCAATCCGACAGCGCCACCCCCAGCGCGCGCCGGACTTCCCAGGTTCGATCCATGACTCTCAGGCGCAGGTTGGACGTGTCCAGACGGGCGGCCTCTTCTTCGAGACGCAGCCGTCTGGAGGATCGCAGCAGCCAGTTGACACTCATTCCATAGAGCCATGGATGCATTTCCTGGCGCGAATACTCCGACCGCAGGGTGAGATCCGGATTCGGTGCCTGGGCCGCGGTGATCTGGCGCGCGAGCGCCGCGTCGACTTCAGCCTGAGCCACCGGGATCTGTGGATTTTGCAGCAATGCAACGGCGAGCAGCTCACCACGATCCCACTGTTGCAGCGGCCAGGACTCGACTGATTGCGGCAGCACGCGACTCAGTTCCTGTCGGAAGCGTTCATCGTCCATCCGGCGCGCGGCGAACTGATCCGCGCTGTTGCGGGGCTCGAGCGGCGCCGCCTGATAGTCTACGCAGCCCGTCAACACGAGTAGAACCGACGCGACGCCGGCCTGGACCCAACAGTCAGCCGTGATCCAGCACATACGAGATCGGAGCCCATGAGCGCTACGCCGCTGTAAATTCGTCTCATCGGCGGCATTACTCACAGCTGCTGACTCTTCCCGCGCGGCAGGCGCTCAATCAACAGGAGCCCTTACCTGCGTATATCTACAGGCACGATGCGCGCGATTCTAGAGATTTACGGCGGCTGAGATAATGTGTGCGGAGGGAGACACAGCCGATATGGAAAATCGGTCCGCGTTCAATCAAAACATAATGCGCAGGCCCGCAAACACCGAGCGTGGCGCTCCTGGGCTTTGAAAGCGATTCTCGACCCCCGGCCGGGATCGTTCGAATTCGCGTCGGTCGGAACTCCCGGCGCACCGAGCAGGTCGGCAGAGCGCGTCGGCTACTTCGCTGGCAGTATGAAAAGAAGCGATCCTGCGTAAGTCCCCGCCGCCTTGGCCGGCTGGCCGGTGGGGCCGCTGCGCTCCGGCGTGACGAATTTTGATCCCATGGCCGGGATTGCCCGCAGAAAAGACACATCGCCCGACGGGAAGTCCGGCGACGTGTTGACGAGACTCAGTAGCGGTGTTCCGACTCGCAGAAAGACCCCGGGGGAACCGTTGAATACGGCCCATGGGCCGGCATCAGTATTGAACCTGGCCCACCTTAGATCACCAAAATAACCCTCAAACTCGGGGTAGGTCAGGGTCTCAGGCCCGTCGACGTGACGTTTGACTTCGCGCACACCGAGCTCAGTGCCACGCAGGCGGTTTTGCCAGACGCGATAGGGCCCGTCGCCGAGACTGCGAACAGAGGTCATGCGGTCTTCGGGATGGTCGAAGGTGATGCCATGATAAATGTAGTCACCCGTTAAATCGTAATTGTAGGCAAGCTTCAACGACCCATCGCTTCGCAGCGTCCAGCGCACATCATTGAGACCCCCGCTATCCCTTGCCTCCACCCAGGCCTCGTCTTGACCGGTCTTCGGATCGTGGGTCATTCCGCTCGTAACCGTCGCCGGGTGCATGGGCACCGCGGGGAAACGATCCGCCTCGAAACCTACGCGGACTGCATTCACACGGATCGGCACGCCACTATCCCGGATAGGGTTGGAAATACGGATTGCCGACACGATCTGGGGCGGGAACGTGTAACGGTTGCCGTCTCTCGGGCCATTCGTCAACGCGACAGCCTCGTTGCCGCGCTTGAACTGACGTAGAAGGCCCGTCACGGGGTCGAAGGTGGCGCTTACGGCGCCGACGGTCAGGCGGATATCTCCAGAACCAATGGCGAATGTCGGCCTGCCGCCTTTGGCAACGGGAGGAAGAGCAGGTTCGGAAACCGGCCATGTCCAGGTCTATATATCCTGTCTATCTGGCCCGAGGCCCCTGACCTGACAGGTAGAGCCGCACAGTTTGTGGGGCATCGGCAGCCGATGCCCCGCCAGCGGCGACCATAATGACAACAAGCGCTGCCGACATCGTGCGCTTGAACTGCTTGAACATCATGGACCGTCCATGCATTTATAATATAATTATTGTGCGCTTTTGCCACCGCAGTCCCGTTGGATCGAGCCCGGCCACCACTCGACATGCCTAGGGAATCTTCGCGGGCGTCATCCCCGCATCCCAGACTTCTGAAGGCGGGATCGTTTGTCGGACCGGGTTCGTGTTGGACGTCTCTGGCCTCAGAGCTGAATGTTCGCGAAGTGAACCTGCGTCGTCAATTGCCCGATCGCCACAAATCCGCTTGTCCGATTTCGCGTCGTACGCCGCGACATATCCCTCGTCCGCGAGTTGGCTGTGCGCCTGCCCTGGGACTAAGTGCGCTAGGGAACCGACAAGCCAGCTCTTCGACGCGTAGCTTCGATGCTCCGGTGTGAATGGTCACACGCAACCCTAGCTACCCCTGAGAGACTGCGCTGAAACCTCCAGTATCTCCCGATCAGAAGGGACTCTTTGATTCCAAGGCTCTTCAAGGTACGTCTGGCCGTACAGGTTCATACGTCTCTGCAAGCATGCGCAGTAAATGTCGACAGGCTGTGAGCGACCCCGCACAGAGATGGGCGGAAGCCCCATTGCTGGGAAGATGAGACCCTGCACATCGAGGGAATGCTTCAGGGCGGCCGACAACACCATTTCACCCGCACGCGCCCGCTGACAGAGGCGCGAGGCGACATTCAAGAACGCGCCACGCTTGAAGGTCAGCTGGATCAAACAGACAAGGCGTCCACGGAAACCTTACGCATTGCACTGCAGCGTTATCGCTCGTTTTTTGAGCGCCTGCCGTCTTTTTAGGGTGGCACGTAAGGCTTTCTCGCGCCCGATATCGGGTCACTGCGGCGCGGTGCGCTTCGAGGCCGACATCAACTTGGCACGCAGCACCTCGTCGCTCTCGGCCAAGAGCTCGCCGCACTGCACATCAACAAGGGCGGTTTTCTTCCAGTGTTGCTTCCACCACTGTACGCTGCGCACGTACGACCAGTGCTTCGCGTACTGAGGACGTAAGTAGCCCGGCGCCTTGGCGATGTCCGGAGCGACTTCAGTACGATGCGGGATCGCTAATTGCTTCCTCCTCGGCCACTCGAGAAAACCTGGGCCGCCCGGCGGCGAGCGGTGGATTTAGCAAGTCATGATGATGGGAGAAACGTGTCGGCGCCGACGGTCTGTGTTCCCTCTCGTGGAGGCTGCCCTCTTCGTGATCGTGTGTGGATCTGCGTACGGGCAGAGCAATCATGCAAACGATTCCGCGCAGAGCACTCCGGAAAAGGCCGCCCCCACAGCTTTCGATGCAGCCGAACCAAAACCCTTGCTGCAATGGGGCGCTGGCGATTCCCGTAGCTTCCTCGTGCCGGCGTACGAGATCCCGGCCTTTCAGCTACTGTTGAACCGCTTCGATCACTACGTCGAGGATGCGACCACCTACCCGTGGCCCTGGACAAACCTGCGCGAGAATCTGCACCGCTCGTGGGTGATCGACAACGACAAGTTCTCTACCAACCAGTTTTTACATCCGTATCAGGGCTCCGTATATCAGGGCTTCGCACGCTCGGCCGGACTGGATTTTTGGCAAGCATCGGCATACACCTTCGCCGGCAGCCTGTTATGGGAGTATTCGGGAGAGAACACCGCGCCCTCCTACAACGATCAGGTCGCCACGGGCATCGGTGGCAACTTTCTCGGCGAATCTCTCTTCCGTATGGCCAGCCTGCTCCTGGAGAGTGGCCAGGACGGCTCACCCACGTGGTGGCGCGAGCTGGCCGCGACACTCATCTCGCCCGCCACCGGTTTCAACCGACTCGTCTATGGTGGTCGCTTCCGTCCCGTATTTCGAAGTTTCGAACCGGCCGTCTTCACACGCATCGATGTCGGCGCCAATGTACGAACGGCCTATTCGTCGAATGTCAACGTCAGCGGCGATCCGAGCGCGCCCCCGATCGGCCAGACCCTGAAAAAAGGAACTGGAACCGCCGCATTCGCGATCGGTTACGGACTGCCGGGGAAGCCGGGCTACGATTACGATCGTCCGTTCGACTACTTCAATTTCGAGCTCGCAGCAGATACGGCGAACTCGTTTGAATCCATCTTCAGCCGCGGCCTGCTCTACGGTACGAGCTACGATGTGGGAGCGAATTACCGCGGCTTGTGGGGGCTGTACGGAATATACGACTACTCGGCTCCGAACATCTTTCGGGTTTCCAACACCGCGGGAGCCGTCGGTACGACCGCCCAGTGGTGGCTATCGCCTAACGTCGCCCTACAAGGAACAGCTATGGCCGGCATCGGATATGCCGGTGGAGGCGTCATTCGCGGCGCAGGCGTAACCCGCCCCAGCCCCAACGGAGAGGGCCAGCGCAACTATCACTATGGCCTGGCTCCGGAGTCGGTTCTTGCAGCGCGACTCATCCTCGGTGACCGAGCGGCACTCGATGCCACCGCGCGTGGATACTACATCAGCCGAATCGCCGCCTCGGAGAGTTCCGGCAGTGAGACGATCGACCGTTTCGATGTGCTCCTGACCATCAGGGTCTTCGACCTGCACGGATTGACGCTGCGGTATTCTGAATCCACACGCGATGGCCGGTATGTGAATCTGCCCGACTCACATCAACGAGTCTCGACCATCAGCCTGGGTTACACCCTGCTCGGACACCAGAAGTTCGGTGCCGTCGATTGGCGCCAATAGACGAGAACGGGCACACAGCGAGCCCGTTGCTCCGTGCCGTTTTCGGAAGCGCCGCACATAAGAGTGTAAGCCCTCGGACAGGCTCGGAAAGACCCGTTGTGCCAACAGGTCAAAAGAGCCCGGATCGCGAAAGAACCCGGTGACGCGGATCAGGAAGTCCTGATACAGCGCAACGAGCTTCAGGTACGCAAACAGCCGCTCGCGTTCCGGCTACGACAACGCATCTCGAATGGTTTTGCTACGGCTGGAACGTCCCCGCCATTGCACAACCTCACTGACCGCTATGCAGGCGCCCCGCCGCTTCCCGCAAGAGGAGTAGCCGTTCGCGGTGGACCGGACTGCGTGTCAGTGACGGATTGCACCGCACGCCGAAATGCAAGTGGCCCTTGGATGTGTGGGAACGCTTCCCGGGTACCGCCACTGCCGGTGATCACGATGTCTCCGTAGTCGAAAGCCCGTCCGATGAAGCTTTGATTCACAGCAATGGCCTCGATTTTATTGAGTAGAAGCTCGACGGAACGGGTACTGAACACACCGACTTTCATCATGACGCGCTTGTTGGTCACCGCGAAGTCGGAACTCTGTCGCTTGATGAAGGTGACCAGCAAGACCAGTAAGCCCAGAACAAGCGGTATCCACGCGAAGCGACTCCAAGCTCCATTGGCCAGAAACCAAGCGATGGGTAACAACACCACTGCCGCGAAAAGCACAGGTGTCAGGAACATGAGCCAGTGGAGACGGGTGCGGTAAACCACCTGCTCTCCAGCAAGGAGATTGCTGTCGATGTAGCTCATCATCCACCTGCAGCTGTCAGTCCCACGGCCGCAACTATACCCCAAGATGTGCGTCAAGACGGCCACGACAGACAGGTGCAATCGTATCGCGAGCATAGGGACGATCGCTATAACCAGCATGACCGCAGATACCAGGATCAGCGACGGGCACCGCGTTATCGTTATCATCAGTATCCCGTCTACGTTCCGTCGCCGGTCTATTACCCTCGGCATGCCTCACCCGGAATTATCTTGGTCTTTCCCTTTGAGATTCGCTGAAGGATTATCGATTCCACCGATAGGGATTGGAGCCGGGGAATTGGTGCGGGTCCGTTGAGTCGCGACGGGATGCTTCACTATTGCAACCTGGCTGACACTCGCCAGACCTTGGGATAGTTCTTCTCGTCGTGCCGTTGTTCACGGCGCCCAGCTTAAGCCAGGTACGCCGCACGACAAACGTCCGCCGCAGAATTCCGTGCTATGTACGCTGCCAGACAGCCTAGGGAACCGGCGAAAGCATAATGGGTGTGAGGTCCCCGATGACGGTCTGCAACGGCCTGCAATAGGTGCATGCGCGCACGCGGTGGATACATTTCCTGGGAGCAGCAAGATGAAGCAGCGTCTGTTCATCGGCGGAATGTCGGTATTCCTGGTGGTTTGCATTGTATACGGCTCCTTGCTGAGTGCTGTCGCGCGTGCAAACGACGCCCCCGCTCGACGTGAATGACAACGATGCGGCAACCCCTTTGGTTCAACAGATGACCGGCACGTGGGATGTTCGCCAGCGGATGTGGCCGGGCGTGGTAGCCAAAGCCATCGACCTTCCGCCGGCTCTGGCTCATCGCGTCCTGATAGGAAACGCTATTCTGCAAGAGGTCATGACGCTGGCGTCGGAGTCCGGCGAGACACCCTTCACTCGCGTCGCGTACTTCGACTACAACGTCGTCAATCAGCAGTATCAGTATTTTTCGCTGGACACGCGCGCGCCGCAAATGATGAACGAGAGGAGCCTCGCGGCGACTCCCCAAGGCAAGTCGCAGCATCGAGACACCGCAGGAAAGCCCCTCGACCCGACCGATCACTTTCCTGTACCAAACGCGGACGTAAGCACAAAAAACGTACGTATGCGATCAGCCGTCAGATCCGTCCCATCATCAAGTCTGCGGATATAGGCGCGGGAATAAATCCTCCAGCGCATGCACCGGAAAGCGCAGCGACACTTTCCCCTTCGGCGTATCCGAACCCAGCATTCCGAGCGCGATGACATCGTTCAAAACACGGCGCGCCGACCTTTCCGGAAGGCCAGTGATTCTCTGGATCTCGCCGCGCTCCAATTCACCGCGAATGAGCGCCTCCTCCAACAGCCCCACGGACTCGGGCTTCAGGGACGAGCTTTTTTGCACGTAGGTCCGTAGACGCAACGAAAGGCGGTCGAGCTCGAAAAGGCTACTCATGAAAGTGACTTGATCCAGACAGACTCGCAGGAACCAGAGCACAAACTCCTGAAGTGCTTTCTGCGAAAGATTCCCACGGCCGTCCGGGTCGCCCTGACGAGGTGTGTCGGCGTAGTCCATCATCCGCTTATAGTCGGTGCGGCTCTCGAGCCCACGCGACACCGACCACAAACCTCTCGCACCGATCCCCGCAACGGCGGCCATCGCATGACTCATGAGTCGGCTCACTCGCCCGTTGCCATCAGGGAAAGGATGTGTCTAGTTGAAACGATGATGGGCGCTTCTGAACAGATGACCGTCAGTCCTCAAGCCGCGCGTCTGACGGTAGAGTCGCCCGAACAGTATCTTTAAGTTTGGCGGCGGCTGCCATCGGATCAGCCGGATCCCATGGGACGGTGACCCAATGTGCGGCATCGAAGTGTGGATGCCACTCGTGTTTGGGATCATCGAACACATCACGCCGACACGTGTAAATTACCGGAATTCCAAGTCCCTCCGCAAACCCAGCTTCCCAGTATGCTCCCCGGTTTCCGTGCGTAAGGTCACAAACGAGAAACCGGGCCTGGCGAATACGAACTCGAAGTTGATCATCTATGAGACCCGCCGGTTGACCGTCGTCCAGTCGCCTTAGCTCGAATCCCGCCAAGGCTATCTGCGGGGAGAAGTGGTCACGCACGACCGCGTCAACTTCGGTGTCGCCGTACTTCATTGCCATAAAGCCGTACCGACGCTCGGCTTTCAACGTCGACAGTTCACGAAATCGCTGCCAGCCGTCGGGCTTAAGAGAACACCCAGCATACCTCGACTTCGGTACCCCGCTCATGTCTGTGAGTACGTCACCACCGAAATAGCCGCTTTGATTCATGCATTCAATCATGAAGTTGAACGCATTCTGATCGACCGCTCCTAGCACTGTACGGTGCTCGGCAAAGTTGACGTGTAAAGTATCTCCCGGCCACCGAGACCGAGATCCCGACCACAACACTAGATCATCTAGAATTTGATCAGGATGTGGGAGCTTCGCCGTGTCTTTGAGTGCACGCAGCACATCGCGGTCCAATCGCGGCGGCTCCGATCTGTTCGTCATCTGCTTTAGGTTGTATGCGATTGCGGCCCAATTGGCGTCGGACAACTCCCAGTGAGGCAAAACGTCGATCATTGTGCCGGTGATGCGATATTTACCGCAGCATTGGCAATTCACTTCTTGCAGATCTCCGTAACGCTGCTGCGACGTGGCACGTGGTATCGGCGAGAGGCAAAAGGCGCACTTCTCGTCTGCCACGATATTGGGTCGTTTGTTGGCTTGCATTGTTTGTGCTCCGGAACTAACGACGGCTCGATACTCAGCATTTTACAGTGACGCTGCTCTCCACCGTTCCCATGCAGACTACCCGATCGCGAACCACGAGAACGTAGATTGCACCGTAACTCATTTTTCCTCACGCTTTTCGGCTTCGACTGCAGGCTCCTTCGATGCGGTGCTTAACGCGACTGCAACTATCTCGGTTGCCAGTGCAGCCACCTCGTTTACTATTTCCCAACCGTAAGTCAGCGCATCATGACCGGCGGCGTAGGTAAATTTCCTCTTGGAATTGGCCTTAGGATTGTCAGGAATACGCGCCCATGCAATCCACAAGCCGCCTTCCAAGCGTTTCATCGCCACACTGCCCATCCCCAAATCGATTGACGCGAAATGCTGTGTGCAATCTCGATAGTCCTTGAGCTTTGCCCCGAATGTCAGCCAGCTTCGTTGAAGTCGCTCTTTTAGTGGCGCCGGGCACATCGAAAGACGTCTCAGCATACTCGAGACATTACCGGGCATCTCACCACCGCGTTCAAATGCCTGCCATACGCACTGACCTATCTTGTCGTAAGCCCGTCGACTAGCACTCAGCAGCGCGTCTAGTTCGTAGTACGGCTCGGTTTGATATCCGAAATAAGCGATGTCAGATTCAGATTCGTGGAGTCCGGGGATCGAACGAATTTGTAAGTACTGCGTAACAATCGTGGCGTAAGTTTTCGCTAGATTGCAGCAGTGGTGCACAGCCGCCCCTAGGTCGTACGCCAAGGCGAACCTATTGGACACTAACCTTGGATTCCCGGTCGCTCCCGAGACCAAGTCAGTAACCTGAAGCCCTAGAGGAATGCCGTCTCTCGACAGGAGCAAATCTAAGTCCCCCCTCGATCGAGCCTCAATTCTTAGCACTGGCCTCAGTCCATATTTCTCGGCCCAAAGCGCGGATTCAACGTGCGACGTGGTTATGAGACCGCCTTGGTGAAGGAGTCTCGTCGATAGCCCCGGTGTGTTAACGGGCCGATGCGTCTCCGTCATTTTGACTCCATTAGAATCTATCACTGAATCCGAGATCAACCGTTCCCCTCCGGTACCGCCTTCGCAAATGACGTCAATTCTTCCCCTTCTCGTCGCCCCTTTCCGCGATCCTCTCCGCCAGCCATCTGCGAACCTCATCCTCAAGCCAACCAACGGCTCGCAGGCCGATCTTGATTCCTTTCGAGCAAGGGTTTCGCGAAGGCGATTGTGTTCAATTGGGATCTTGACCTGGAAGCCGGACGTGCCCAAGAAGCACGACGGACCAGGAACACCTGGTCGACAAATTTCGCAATCAGAGTCGCGCTCGCGAGCGGGGTCCACCGGAGAGAACCCGTTGACGATTTCGGCAGGGGATCAATATGCTCCTCCCACAAACGTCGATTGCGTCCCGTTGGCGCTGACTGAGATCACTATGACTTCTATTCGTCACCACAGGACTATCGGGCAATTAATTCTCGCGCGCAGGGTTCCCAAGGAGATCGATTACGCTGCCTTGAAGCAGGCCATTGCCAAGACGGACAGAATGCTGCAACGTGATGGACTTACCGAAGGAGAACTTGATGAATTGACGGAGGAGTTTCGAATCTGGCGTAGAGATCGGAAAGCAGTCCGTCCGTCCGCCGCCGTCAGATCGTGAGAAGGCCCCTTGCGGCACGCGCGCATCCGCAAGCCTGGTAAGAAAGTAAAGGGCAATGGCACGCGCAAAGGCGGCGGCAACGCTTAGGCGGATGCCGGGTCGCTATCTGCGCGTGCGCAATCGAAACCGGCTACGTCTCACGGGCTGCGTATTGCAGCGTGCTTGCTCGTGGACAGCCGGAGCCCCAAGGATGACAGTACCTTGAGCACCGTTGCGAACTCAGGATTTCCGTCACTGCTCAGCGCGCGATACAGGCTTTCGCGAGCGAGACCGGTTTCCTGCGCAACATGGCTCATGCCCCGCATTTTTGCCAAGCTACCAAGAGCGTCGACTGCGGCGACCGAATCAGCGGCGGCCAGTGCTGCGTCCAGGGAAGCAGCTAGCTCATCTTCAGACGGACTTGCCGCTGGCGTTTTCGATTGTTGTGTTTCGTGCCTGCGCGGGGTCTCGTCAATGATTGCTTTGCGCGCATCGAGTAAGCTTGCTTGCTGACCTGATGGCCATTCGTCGGGCGTAGCCCGCTCGTGCAGATCACGACGCAGTTTGTCGCTGCAATGGCTCAGGAAGCTATCCCAATCGGTCTGCGTTTTGATGTTAATCGCGCGCTTGTCGGGCACGCTGAAAAGCACCGCAATTTTGCCTGCACGCACTAGGCGGAGGACGTTAAGGATGGTACCGGGGCTTTTGCCGTCCCAAATCATCAGGCCAAAATCAGCTTCGCGCGCCATCTCGCGATCCTTGGCGGCGTAGAACTGAAAGCCCTTGAGATTTTTCGGCGCATCGATTTTGCGCGTTGTCCAATGACCGAGATTGTTGCGAAAGCTGTCGCCAGAGCAAAATATGGTTACCTTGTCGTAGGCAGCATCGCTGAGATACTTCTGCACGGCCTTATCGGCACCGGTGGCATCGCCAACGATGACACGATGTCCGCTGTTTATGACCTTATCGAGCCTGCGTTGAATCTCGACCGGCAGACGAGACACATGGCGCGAGCCGCCGATGAAAATCGTGTTCGTCATCGATTCCTCCGGGTTTTGGTGATGGTGAGAGCGCACACGCTCTTGGCGTTGCCTTGTTTCAGAAGTACGTCGGTAATAGCGTTCATCGTGGTTCCAGAACGGAACAGGTCGTCAAAGAGCAGGATATTTTTGCCGGCGGTGTGAGCGGGATCGACGGCATAGAGACCGTCAACCAGTTTCATTCGTTCGTCGGGGGCCGTGACGCCTTTGAGCTGCGTGGTTGCGCGCGTCGTGGCGATACATTCGACAACAGGCAAACCGACCGCAGCGCCGATTCCGTGGGCCAGAACGAGCACCGGTTGCACGGCGCGCGCCGACGACGGTGGTACAGGAATCATCAAATCGAATAACGCCCGGTGTTTTTGCAGATACGTGCTGGCCGCTTCAATGATCCCATTCGCCGCTTCCTGGTTGCTGTGATACTTGAACTGATACAGCAGCTCCGCAATTTCGGGGCGTACGGTGTCGAATTGCATGTGACCGGCTTCGTTGTGGCCGATCGGAGTACTGCCTGTGGTGTGGAGGTCCAGCGCAACGCCGGCCCGGAAATGGCCTTCGATCTTCTGCGGGTGAATAGTAACCACAGCGCAGTAGCTCCTGAGATGAAGGAGAGTGTAGCCTATAGGTTACACTCTCCGCAATCCCATGAAATTTGAGCTTGGACCCATTGAGACCGCCTACGCACCGGCTGCCGCCCTGAGCCTGTCGAGGTAGTCGGCCCAGCTTTGCATCATCGCGCGACGCTCTGCTAGCCGTTGTGCGCGGTTGTAAGCAGCGCGAACGGCGTTCCGCTCAGCATGGGCAAGCTGCAACTCGATGAGGTCCGGGTGAACACCCTGCTCGTTTAACAATGTGCTTGCCATGCTGCGAAACCCGTGTGAGGTCATCTCCTCGCCTGAATATCCAAGGCGACGAATCGCGCCGTTCAACGTGTTCTCACTCAACGGTCGCCCTCCTCCACCAATCGCGGGAAACACAAACCGCTGTCGTCCACTGATGGGCTGCAACGCTCTCAGGATGTCCACGGACTGTCGAGCAAGCGGAACGATATGCGCCTCGCGCATCTTCATCCGCTCAGCCGGAATCCTCCACAGAGGTTCATCGCCATCCAACACGATTTCGGACCACTCCGCAGCGCGCAGCTCGCCGGGCCGCACAAAGACGTACGGTGCGAGTTTTAACGCCGCACCCGTAGTCGGCTGACCGTCGTAGCCGTCGATGGCTCTCAGCAGCGCTCCTACCTTTGCGGGGTCGGTAATTGCCGCAAGATGCTGCGTGGCCCTGGGCGCGAGTGCTCCGACCAAGTCGGCCGCAATGTCGTGCTTCGCGCGACCGGTCGCAATCGCGTACCGGAAGATACGTCCGCACACTTCCCTGGTTCGATGAGCAGTATCGATGACCCCTTTGGCCTCGATCCGCTTCAGCACCTCAAGCAAGTCCGGCGCTTCGAGCGACGCAATCGGTTTGTTGCCGAGATACGGAATCACCCACTTATGAACCTGCTGGCGATCCCGCTCCCAGGTGGACTCGGTGAGCGACGCCTTCTTTGTCAACAGCCATTCGTCGGCGACGGCTGCGAAGGTATTGGTTACCGCATCGCGTTCAGAACGACGCTTTGCACTTGGGTCAATGCCGTCCGCTACCGCCCGCCGAGCTTCATCGCGTTTCTCGCGTGCTCGTTTCAATGAGACGTCGGGGTATGCGCCCAGAGTGAGCAGCTTTTCTACCCCTCCAATGCGGTACCGAAAGCGCCAGAGACGTCCTCCGGCGCGGGTTACAAGCATGAAAAGGCCGCGCTCGTCGAAGAGCTTGTATGGCTTCTCCGCCGACTTTGCGCCTCTGATCGTCGATTCCGTGAGCGTTGGCATGGGGTAGTGGGTACCGAGTTGCGAAATCTCGCGATACCCCTGCCGTATACCCCACCCCGTGCTACGCTGTCCACGGACAGCACCGGCCCCTAGTGGAGCCCAACTCTCGGTATTTTCAGGGTTTTCTGGAACTCGCCGGACTTCGACGGAAGTCTGCGGAGGGGTAAATGGTGGGCCGTGTAGGAGTCGAACCTACGACCAAGAGATTAAGAGACAGTTCTCAGCCAAACTAAAACACAGGCGCAAGACGTAAGTCTGCGTATTTGCTCTACTTTTCGCCACACTCTCGTCCAGCCAGTTCGGCTCAGTTCGGCTGAGTCCGGTAGCAGGGTGGTAGCACCTGCGGATCGCACTCGTGGCCGGTCGGTCTCTGGGTCATCGGCCTTCTAAGCGTGCTGAGGTGCTGCATGCCGTTGAGGCAGTACTGCTGCTCGTAGGCGGCGCACTTGCGATGAAGGAACCGATCAGCGCGCCTGAGACCAACGTTGCGCCCAGAATGCCCGGCATGTGTGACATCGCGGTGTCCACGAAAGCGAGCCAACTCCGGCTGACCCGGCCTCCAAGATGCTGTCGCGACCTGAAATGGAGGTGCGCATGGCGATAGCGGCACGAATTTGCTCCGCGGCGATCTCTTGGGTTCAGCACCAACCCTCGGCCGCTAACGGGGTCTCCGTATCGATAGGGCTCTAGCCTTGATTTCGACTCCGTTTCGGGCCGCTATTCGCACGTCATCTTCCCGATTAAAATCGCTGCTATTCCTAAGATCTTCAACTCCGACCCCCCAAGACTTCGCAATTGCCTCGATGACGGCGCCGGCAAGGGACAGTGGGAGGCCGTTTTCAGCCGTCGAGCCACGCATCCAGGTTGAGTGATGATTCCAGCTTCCCTGAAATAATCCCGGAAGTCCAGAAGACCGCGTGACGAACACGTAATCCTCTAGAACGTAGTTATCGACGTGCTTTAGCTCAAAGTCTATAGTGAACGGATCTACAAATACTATGTAGTTAGGGTGCGTCATCATTTGAACTTGTTTAGCAGACACCCAATCCCCTCTGTATTGTGCGATCGGCAGCTCACCGGTGTCGCCCCCGCAAATTCGGATATTTTGTGCACATGCGGCCCTCTCCTCAGGGGTCCCAAATAGATGGGGTACGAGGGTGGCTTGTTCCTCTGCCCAACGCTTAAGTGCTGCTTTAGACGCGAGTGGCTCGCCGACGTCTCGCGCTGCCCTAGTTGGTCTACCAAGCAGGACACCGCAAATTCCTGTCACAATTGATGACGCGAGGCCTCCTATTGCAACAATACCTGCTGGCTCCGCTGTTCTGACATTATGATCAGCATGGCCAATTCCGATGCATGCTCTCCCGAGTACAGCGCCGTCGTCATTCTTGATCTGCCGAAGGTTGCTTGCCGCTCTGCGCCGAAACCTACCTCGATCGTTCGCAGTAACGTTATCGTTCACTCTCTCCGACAACCTAGAAAGCAATTCATCGCCCGCTACGGTAAGCCAGTCGTTGGCCTTGACAACGGTCTTATATGACCCGTCTTGGAGAACCAACATATTTACGTCAAGCGCTGGAGCCAGCTGCTTGCAAACATCAAGTATGGTTTTCTTAAGCCGTGGTCTCGACGAGTGTAGCAAGCCGCCTTCCTCGTAAGGGTCGCGGGTCAATTGCAGTCGAACAATTGTGCCCGCGTCGCGCATTTGTTCATGTCTAGCGGCGGGCCTCAAAATAGGACGGCCCGACAGACCAGCTCCAAACTCCAGGACTAACGTGTCTTTGGCCGCTGCGTCAGCACGCCTTGTGACAACTTTGACACGCTCGGATGTCATAAAGACCGAGAAAAAACCGATTCCATACTTCCCGGTCGCTGTAAAACCCTGCGATAAAAGGCCTGGAAATTCCTCTTGCATCTGCGGGGAGTTCCAAAGACTCCTTCCAAAGTCCAAGAGAAACTCGGTCAAAACCAATTGTGACATTCCCACCCCATTATCTTGGACTTCCAGGAACCATGCCGGAGTCTCCTGTTGGAGGGAGACGCGGACTTCACCGAATTCCTCTGTTCTAGATTCAAGCAGTCGTCTCGCCCGAATGGCGTCGCTGGCGTTCTGAATCAGCTCCCGGAGTGGGACGTGGGGATTCTCTCCGTAGAGCTCTTTACCACCAATGCTTCGGATTATGTGTGGCAGATCAGTGATGTGCACTGTTGCATTGATAGGTAGCCAGTCGGCAGTTTGCACGTAAGTGGCAAGGCGATCTGGGACGTCAACTCCTGCAACTCGCCTTGCGGCAAATCGCGGCAATCCCTTGTCAGACAATAAGGCATCGATGCTGCGAAGCTCACGGTCCACCATTTTGAGGGTCTCAAGGCACAACCACCAAGCCGGCGCTTCCGGCAGTGAAAACGACTGACCACTTGTGAAAACAAGCGCATCGTCCCTCAGATATGGTTTATTCAACTTCTCTTGGAACGTCCAGTGAATCTCAGAAGCATTTCCGATTCTCGAAATGGCCCTGAGGAATGTGGGGGCGCGCCGAGAATCGAGATGCGCGGCGTCGGCGGCTCTCAAAATGCATGCGAGCTTCAAGGGATCTATTGTCCAATAAGAAGGGGCCCACGGGGGTGCGCCAATGATCCGACTGAATTGCTTCTCCACTTGACCTATTGACCACCAATGACTGTGTGCTATTTGGCCTATGATGCGACCGAACGTCTGCCGAAGTTCTGTGTCTTCGATGACGAAAATTTGAGTGGCGACGCTCGTCTTGTAGGACATGAACGCCAATTTCTCGGCATTGTCGGCATGTGTTTGCCGCAGAAATTCGAACAGAACCTGCTTGCGTATGTGCTCGGATGGTGAATGCCGTTCTGCAGGTTGGGGATCTCGGCCGAGTTGTTCGCGGTACTGAGCAACGACGAGGTCCGTCCATCGCATGTCCTGCGTGATTGCGTCGAATGCGCCAGGTGTTGCGGCAATAGACATTGCCAAGTCATGCAGCAGGATTGCGCCGCCAAGCACGTAACCTTCGGTTGGTGTAAGTACGTAGGCGCTTCCGACTATAAGCGACGCAATTTCCCATAACGCGTCAAGATGCGTAATGTCATGGACGGTCAAATCCGGTAGATCGCGTCGTATCTCTGTCGCAAGGTGAGCTGCGCGCTCTCGAAAGCTAAGGAATGAAGAACGCAATCTCTCGCGTTCCGCGGAGTCGCTGACGTCGGCGCTACTTGCGAGCGTTGATTTCCAAAGATGGCTATTGGAGACTACTGCGGAAAACTCTGACATATCAATTACGCCTATACCTGAGTGGCTAGCGGGGTCCAAATGCCGTTCTGATGTAAACACGCCATATGTCTGAGAAACGGTGAAGGTATCGCGCGTCCGCCGCGCATCGTCGAAGTCCTGCCCCCCACCGTGTTGCCCTAAGGAATGAATGACTTAGCCCATTGACCGAATGCATTCTGCGACAACTTGGTTGAACCAACTCCCCTTTGCGAAGTACATCAACAAGTGACTCCGCTTCGCCTTTGGGATCTGCCGAGAGCCGACCGCAGAGCACCAAGCAAGCCACTCCGATGATCCAGTATTGACCTGCGCTTCTCTGAAATCAGGCATTCCGAAGCGTTTCTCGGGTATCTCCAGTACCTTCCCTTTCGATATCGGCGTGGCAGCCGAGTGCTGAAGCAAGGACATCATCAAGTCACCCACTCCTGGAGTCTGCAGAAGCGCGTCATGGCATAGTTTGGCAATCCAGAATAGTTGAAACTCTGTCACTACAGGCGACTTCTCAACAAACTTCCTTATTACCGCAAGCAATGACGTCTTGTCGTCAACATGTCTCGCAAAGTGGTAGATGTTCTTAATCAGACTGGGGAAGCGCTGCAATATAACCTCGAAGTGCTCGATCACATCCGACGAATGGTCCCGCATTACTGCAAGAACCAACTCTGCGTCCTCCTCCTCGATATGATCGTCTTGCAGAAGATCAAGCAGGTACTCTACCTGTTCCGTGGACAACTTGTTGTCGCCATCGCCCTGCCAATAGTCGTCGTCAGCGCCCGATCCCAAGATGATGTCGCCGCGGCGCTTCAGGAGCCCTATTTTTATCTTATCGACCTCCCGCCGAACGTTGACTTCGCCCACGCGCCCAAATCGCGTTTTGCTCGGATTGACGGACAAGCCCTTTGCCCCAAGTAATCGCTGCAAAATCTGGAAATCGCGCGCAAGTACATCCTGATCATCCCCGAAAAGATAGACATCATCCATGAAGCGAATGGTGGCGCTAGCGCCCAGCTGGCTCGTCTCCTCGACGAATTGTAGTAGCTGACTGCCTATGATCTTGGCTGGATAGATGCCGTGTGGTAGGCAATCAATAGACCGCCCCGCATTGATCTCACGCAGGAATCGACCCAGCAAAGCAACCTCTTCCTCCGACCTGGAATAATCACGAAACCAATGGACGATATCGTGGTGATAAATAGAATTGAAGTATTGTGCGACATCCAGTTTCACACAGAAGCCATACTTCCGCAGCCCTGCCCTGACCGCTGAGCGGAACTCTCGGTAACTTTCGGCCGGCGACACCATGCGTCCGCCGGAAAACCGATAGCCGAAACTTCTTCGGTCGGCGCGCGGGCTCCTCTTGAACCTGCTGCGATGCCGGTACGTGATGTCGTACAGGAAAAACTCTGCGACGGCATCCAGCTTCAGCGTTCTACGCAGGTGAAAATTTGGCTTGGCTGCATAAGCGCGCATCTGCGGAAGAAACGACTTGCCTGAGTCAGAACCCGTTGCAATCGATTGATAGATGACAGCCGCAAGAACTGGCGCCGCATGCTCGATCAGGATTCGATTCGTATCAAGAGGGAAGAGAGTCCGAGGGAAGTCCTCTAGGAAGTAGTCGATTGTTGCGCGATAGTCAGACATGAGCTTGTGTTCCAGCTTTACCGGTGCCTACTCCGATTCCTTTCCTTCCCACTTCAGAGCAATACGCTCAACATCCGGGACCGCACTGTGCGGGTTTGACCAAATCCCGACAAACTCTGGATCGTCGCTTCGCGGGCGCGGGTCAACCGTATTGATGCGGACCTGAAGCGGCAACCGCACGCAGTCCCCCATGACAATAGCCTGCTGCTGCGCCAATGCGGGCAGCTGATCAAGGAGTTCCCGATTGATTCCGCTGATGACGCTTCGGAAGTACTGCTGATCGTCTGGATTCTGAATTCGATGCACAATGAAGCTATTGCACTGAGCTAGGACCGTCCGCGACAACTCGCTGGGGCGCTGAGACGCTACCACAAGACTGAGACCGAACTTTCTGCCTTCCTTCGCGATTTTCTCGAATACGTCACGTGCGCGCTGCTGCCGATCCAACGGCGCATTCTCCGGGACATAACGATGCGCCTCTTCGAGAACTAGCACGACCGGGAAGCTGCCCCGATCAGGGATACGCTGCATAAATTCAAGCACTAAACGTCCAAGCAGGGCGGCCACATTTTCAAGCACATCAGATGACAGCTGACTCAGATCTAGGATGGTGACCTGATGCGTACGCTTCGGCTCCGAATACTGCTCGCTGTATGCCGCCGCCCAGGGCGGCCTCGCCTCGCCAAAATGTTTTGCGGGTTCGATGCCCAGTAGCAACCGCAGGAATGATGCGAGTGCGTGCTGAAAAGGCTTAAGATGGAACATAAATGCGTACCGAGGATCCTGTCGGGCCTGCTCCAGTCTTAGCTGTAGCGTACCAACATACGACCTCAGTTTCGCATCGCGTCCCGCCTCCCGCTGCAGTTCCTCAGCAAAAATGAAGTCTACGAACTCATTGAAATCGAAATGGCGGGGCGTATCTATTCCGATTGGAGCATCGCTGTCCGTGAGGAGCGCGTGATTCGCTTGAACAAACTGAGCTCGAATCGAGGCAACCTCCCTCGTGATTCTATCTGCGATCAGCGCTGTAATTGGCTCTGATGGATAGCTCGAGCGCCTCGCCTCCTCGGTCTGCTCAGCTTCCTTGAGCATGTTCATCGTCCCGGTGTTCGTGGCTTCCCAAGTGCCGGTCAAACCAACGGCGCTGAACACCGGCTTCTCCTGATCTAGGAATGCCGCCAGTGGCGACAACTGCTCGCGCAGTTGTTCCTTGCCCTTGAATGAAGCTTTGCTCCTAGGCGACTCGGTGACAATGGTGTCAATTGCCGCCAGCGTCTCCTCAACTCGATGAATCACATTTAGCACGGCCGATTTCGGCTGACCCTTGCCGCGCGCAACGCTGATAGCTCTGAAGAGCAGTGGAGCTTGGGCACCCTCCCCGGGCCGGAAGAATGCTTGATAATCAAGACCATTCATGAACCAGTGCGGAACGATCAGTCCTTTGGGAATATCGCCGTTGTTTCGAAGGATTAAGCGATCAAAAAACGGACTTCTTCGTGCCGAACTATCGTCGCCCGTCCCGGTAAATGCTTGCTCGTACTCGTTGTTTGTATCAAATATGATGAAGTGCGCATTAGGCATTCCGCGCTCAAGCACCGCCTTGATCACTGCGGTCACGGTGCAGCTCTTTCCCGCTCCCGTGTTTCCAAGAATTGCCGCGTGCTTCCCAAAGAATCGATCGATATCGATCGTCACTTCGTAGTCGGTAAAGATTGGCGATTTTCCGATGGTCACGTGGCGAGGGTCGCTGCGCCCCTTCTTGTCAAAGATGATGTCAAGATCGTCTTCACTTGCAAACCAGACAGGATTGTCGAGTTCAGGGTACCGTCTAACTCCGTATTCGAAGTGTTTTCCTTCGCGACCATCCTGGGTAATCGTCCCTATCATGCTCACCCACATTGTTCGCCGGGGTCGAGCGATCACGAGCATTTGCTGATTCCGAAGCGCAGCCTCCGGCTCCTCTGCCATGTCCAGAGCGGTGACAATGGCTACGACACGCTCGCTCCCCACTGGCAGTATGACGAAGCTGTTGATTACCGCGATGGCATAGAGACCCCCGTAGCTGCTCTTCACGTAGCTACTTGTGTCTTGCGCAAGCTCTACGAGCGCCTGGTAGGTCTTTATTTTGACGGTACGACCAATGGTTCGATCAGTGCTCATCGTCCTCGCCCACAGCTGCCCGCAGAGGTCTTAGTGCCTTCCTGGTCTCTTCGCGTGCGTTCGCTTCAACATTGAGTTCTCGTATGTCAGGCAACCAGACGGTGCTGAAGTCGTGCAGCGTCCCGGCGCCACTCACGTACTGTCCAGTGACGGGATCCGAGTTACCGCCCGTGACAACAAGGATGCGATTACTACTTACCCTGTTGATTAGTCTCCAAACCTCGTGTTGCGGCTCCAGTTTGTGTGTGTCGGGCGGTTCGCTAATGCTCGGAATTACGATGATCAGCGTAAAGCTCGGAATACTAAGCGCCTGGTATATGAGGCGATTGATATGATCGTCCTGAAACTTGTAACCGATTGTCAACAACGCGCTTTGCGGCTGATGAATCGTGGCGCTGAAGTGTCGGAACATTTCGGCGTATGGGTAACCATTCATCTCCGTCACCTTCAACGGTGAGGGATAAATCATTACGTCACCATACTCACTCTCGTCCGGTTGAACTTGGGTAATTATGACGTCGTTGGATGTCGATCGACGGCGCCAGTTGGTGCTTCCGTGCAGCTTATACAGATGTATGACACGGTCGACACGACTCACGCGCCCTTCCGTTGTTTCGCCTGGATAGTACAGATCGTAGTGATAGCTCTCGGTTCGAAGCGTTCGATTAATCGTGCCGAGGAAGCCATCGAAATACATTACTCCAAGGTTGTCGAGCGCTCGTTCGATTACCAGGTCATAGTTAGTTGTGAAAACCTTCGCCCGGGGCAAGGTCGTGCTGCGTAGAAGCAAGCGGCGGAAAAGTTCCTCCTGGTCGCGAAGTCGTTCGTTCGGAATAGAGCTCAGTTTCTGACATCGGTGATAGAGCCACTTCTTCATAAGCCGTTCCAGAAGAAGTGCGTCGGCGGCGGTGACAGTTGCCCCGCCTATCGTTTGAGCTACGCCGAGAAGGACATCATTTCCCTGTACGTTCACCAGTGCAGTCAGTAGTGGTTCGACGCCGATACTTGGCTTCGTGGCCAGGAGGTGCTGAAGCAGCGCTTTGGCCCGCTGGTGCTCCTCTGGCTTCCGCAATCGGTACGGATCTTCATCGAGCTCTGGGCCGATAGCGCTTGCATTTCCTACCAACGGCGCACCGAGCGGGATACTGCTGCCGTTGCCAATCAGGACAGTGAGATTTCGAACCTCGAGGTACTGGCGTAGTCGTTGTACGAGTCGGCCTTTGTTCTCATCTGTGTCCAGCGGCGTAGCGACCGCCCCAAGGTAATAGCGATCCTGACTCGTACTCATGTGCGCAGTGCTTCCGTTCGGTTGAGACGCGTTGTGTTGTAGGGAGGATTAGCCCGCCATGAGCATTTAGTACGCGATACACTATGTTTCATTGTTGGGCGGACGACAGTGGCTTGCCTCACATTCTCGCGGAATAAAGCCTGTGAATTCAATCCGCTGCTAGGACGTTTCGCGACGGACGAACATGTGACGCAGTGCGGCATTGTCAGGCGAGGCTCCCTTGGTCCCATTGCAAACATCCATGGGCAGTCGGGGCAGGCCACACCTTGGAACAATTTAGGGCGAGGGTGGGTTGCTTCGCGGTTAACCCCGCAGTCCGTTCGCCCTGAGCGCGTTTGTAGTGAGTTCCGGGACGGCCCCGATCTCACGCAGACCACAGCGGATACCAGACTTGTCAATCGCAGCAGGTCGGGGAGAGACTTGTGCAATGGCGTGGCAGCGCTTGAAAGTCTCTCGGTCCGAACCACCGGAATGGAAGCGGACGACTCGATTCCTCGTCGATGAAGATGTAGATGCCGAAGCAGCTGCGTACTTGCGCACGAAGGGCTACAACGCTGTCTCGGTAGACGAAGTGGGTTTAAAAGGCCATTGTGACGAGGACGTCTTCGCGTTCGCTTGGCGGGAGAAGCGAATTCTCCTGACCCTGGACCACGACTACGAGAACGACCAACGATTTCGCGAACACTGGCACCCTGGGGCAGTGATCCTCTCTGGCGGAGACGGCGGCAGCCGCGTGCTTGGTAACAGCTTGGGCCTGGCGATGGCGGTGTTCGGCTCGGCACCCACGTTATGGGAGAAAACGAAGATCACCATCAGTGGGCGACGGTCACATGACGGTAAAGCGGCGCGCTTTCGATACAGGTGAGGTACAGGTATTCCGGTTTCGCCTGTCAGGGTGCCACTACGACCAGTGGGTCCCTGAATGAGGCGATTTGCAGCGGCCTTGGGCTGAATTGATTCGTACTACTGAGGCTTCGTGCCAGACGCCGACAACGTTGTTGTCATCCGAGAGAGTTCCGGTGCGACCCTCGCCAACGCACTGCTGGGTACTGAAAACACGAGATCAAAGCCCGCCAGGTGCACGAGAAGGAGGGTCTCGTCTGGAGACCTGCCAGCACCAAACCCAATACCTTGTGCAGGAAGAGGATTCGTATCAAACGTCTGACTTACAGCGGGTCTTGGCGGTGGTGAGTTCAAGTTTGCGGCGGCAGCTACGGCACCGTGAGCCAGGTAGGCAATGACATCGGTTAGCTCACCGACCGCACACGATATGTCCGCTGACTGAACATCGCCGGACACGCCATCTCTGCATTCGATGCGAAAGGCAATCCGCTTGCCATCGAGACTCGGGCGCAACTCTGACAAGCGCAAAAACTCAAGCGGCAACGCAGTCATTGTTTGCCTATATAGATCAATACCCGCCCAAAGCGGGCGCGTGCGCCCAAAAGCCAGCCGATCACAGAGTATTTGGGAGTCATAGCCCCACATGATCGCAACAAGAGTGGCTGACCGACAGGCGCTCGCAGGGCGCAAGTGCTCGGCGGAGTGCCAACGGCGGCGGCGGAAGTCCCACGGCCAGCCGGTGGCCGCTGACAGGAGGGCAAACCGCATCGCAGGATGCCCGCTGCAGTGGTAGCCCAGCCGCGCGCCGCCAACCAAGCCGCCAGCAGGAAGCCGGCGGTCGGAGGGCGGCTGCGCCCGTGATACCCCGCCGCGAACGCGAACCACTTCATGCGCAGCGCGCTGCCCGCACGGCGGTATGCCCCGCTGCGATAGCGTGTGACCGCCCGTGGGCGGCCACGCCACCAACGGGTGACCCACTCGCGTGGAGAACGACGGCCAGCCACTCGCAGCGAGACCCCGCTCGGAGGGCTGTTGCGGCGATTCCACCGCATCGCGGCGCGGTGGGCCGGCGCTCATGCGGTTACGCGCGCTACAGTCGTAATCCGACCCGCCAGCGGGCAAGCCTATTGTCAGCGGACCAGCGGTGGGGCGAGCGCTTGGATGGAGCCTGCCTGCGTTGCCAATCCAACTGCGTACGACCCAGGCCCGATGCGCGCGGACGCTCAGCGGGATACCCGCTTGCGTGGCGATCCAACTGAACGCAGACAATCGTTGGTGTCAGCGGGTGCCCGACTGCAGCAGGACGAGGGGCTCGGCGGACTGCCCACTGCGGAGGGAACCGACCTGCGGCCAACCAACCCGCCGCGGACGGCCGCCCGCACGGACGCACTGCTCGGCGGAGTGCCCACTGCGGCGGCGGAAGCCCCACGGCCAGCGGGCAACTGCTTTGCGGGCGGGTGGCCTCTGACAGGAGGGGGCAAACCCCATCGCGGCATGCTCGCTGCAGTGGCGGTCCAACCGCGCGCGGCTAGCCTCGTTGTCGGCGGAAGGCCTGCCGCAGTGGCAATGCAACTGCAAGGGGCAGCCACGCTGTCGGTAAGCAGCCGGCCGCAGGTGTGCAACTGCCCAGCCGAAAAACCACTTGTGCGGGAAATCCCCTCCGGTAGCGGCAGCCTAGGTGCTGACATCGAGCCACCGTCCGAAGGGTATCCGCTCGGCGATATCCCCGCTGTGATAGCGCGCCGCCCGACGTGGGCGAGCGCGCTGCGCCAGTCCGCGGGCAGCCGCCGCCAGGAGGCCGACCGCCTAGCAGCATGACCACCGCGGTGCAGCCATTCCGATCCGCCGGTACTGCTGTCAGCCGGCATTCGCCAGAAGCAGGTCTGCACCCTCAACGGACTGCCCGGTTCCGCGGCGATCCAACCGCGGGCGGGCACCCAAGCGATGGGCGCGCAGCCGCTCGGCGGGACGCCTCGGGCCGCAGCGATGCAATCCAACTAGCAGCAGCGCTGTTGGCGGTTGCCCCTTTCGTAGGTGCGCAACTGCTCAGCGGAAAACTGCTGCGGCTGGGATTCAACCGCTTGCAGCCAACCGCGCTGTCAGCGGGTCACCGCCAGCAGTGATGACCGCACAGCAGTGTACCCGCCGCGGTAGCGATCCTGCCGGGCTGCACGTAGTCCGCGCGCGATCGTGCACGGAGAATATCTCGCACAGGTACGTTACTGCCCCTCTTCGAGGGGGGTTACTGACACCCGACAATGGGGGTTACTGGCCCCGCCGAACAGGGGTTACTGACACGCTGCCCATAAATCTGTTCTCCTTGAATTTCCGAATAAAAATCGCCAACCAGCTCCGGCGCCCGCCGCTGCAGATGATGCAGCGGAACTCGTCTCAGTGACCAGCGTCGCCCGAAATCGGGGCGCTACGATCCTGATCAACTTGGCTTAGCACGCCAGCGCAATTGCCACACTTGGAATTCGAACACGAGGCAACACGACTCAACAGGACACATAACATGGTCCGTTACGGACTCCATCGCAACGTCTGTACACCACATGCCCTCTTGCGGCGATGTGACGATCGAGTGGGAAGTCGCGGTGACGGCGGCAGCCTTGACCGTAAAGGCGGAGACGCAACGGATCCTGGTGAATTCCGTAGGTACCATGCGGGTCGTCGAGCGTCCGCTCCTGCTCGAAAGCTATTGCCAGTTCTCCCGGCTGACCAGGAGCTTCCAGCGGAACTGACTACCAACTCGTCGAGGCAATGTTTGACCACCGATGAAGATTCCCGAGCTCACCATTTACCTCATTGAGCACTTCGACCTTTCGGCTCCGTTTGGAAGAACAGCGAACAGCGCCGCGAAGCCCAGGCAGGAGGGATCTTGTCAACGAGTCTTGCCCTCGCTGCCTGGAATCAATTTGGAAATTACCTTCATGGGTGCCGACCACATCTCTACCTCCGGCCGGCGCGCCTACGCGTGGCAAAGTGCCCTTGTCCTCGGTCGGCTACGTGTCAGGGCGACACCTGAACAGCCCTACTTGCGCCGCGCGGAGACGGGGACAGGGCGCATCTCCTCCCGCCGCGTGACGTCGATGATGAAATGATCTCCATCGAACTTCGCTAACTTGCCAATCAGATCCGGGCAGCAATCGACGTCACGACCATCCGGACTGGCAGCGCGTTATCCCGCGCGAGCGTGAGGTGTTGGCTTAGGAACTCGCTCTCCTTGGTGTCAGCGGGTTCTCTGGAGAGCCTGTCTTCGTAACGAAGCAGCCCACGGGAAGGGCGTGCGAAGCAGGCTTTCGAACAGCTAAGCACCATGCCTCCGTCAGCCGTCATTGCGGAGAGGCTGCGCACTCGGTTGCTCGGCTTGGCGCCGAATTTGCCGAAAGCATCGAACCGGGCTGAGATTCATTCCGTTCGGACTCCTGCGGCTGCGGCGCGACTACGAGTGAGCGAATTCAGGACGGTAGGGAAGTATCTGGCACTCCCCTGCCCCTGAAGTCCCCGGATCCGCCACCAGCTTTCCCACCAGGAATCCCTCGCAGGGAGTCACCCGTTGCGTGTTGCCGAACCCGTCGCGGCGCTACGAAATCATGCCGTTTGCGGGCCCTTTCGTTGACCTCGCCCTGCGGTTGGCCTTCGGACGTGCTCCGCTGCGGATTATGTCCACTCCAGGCCTGCGGGTTCAGGCGCGGTATCCGTTCGCGGTGGCCTTATAGGCGCGGCTTGGGGGCCGCAACTTGAGGCGGCGTATCAGGAGGCCGAGCTGGCTCGGATCTGATCAGCGGGTCGCCCGCGGCATCGGGTAGGAGAGTGCGGCTTTCAAGTCCTGCCGCAACAAGGCGATCTCGGATGGTGTGAGCATCCGGGGAGTTTTCGAGGTAGCGAGCTTCCGACCGGGTAAGGCTGTCGTAGCCGAACCCGAATTTTTCTCGCCACCAGTCTTCAAGGTCCTGTCCATGCTTGTCTCTTAGCGCCTGGATCAGCGCGTCGTCCGGAGCCAGCTTGGCTGAGTACGGCTTACCGGTCAAGACGGTGGCCGCAACCACGTGACCACCACCGGATGCAATGAAACCGATGAGATTCGCGAGCGTGCCGCCCTGTCCCACGAAATCGTCCACGACCAAGTACCCCTGCCCCGGCTTGACCTCACCCGCAAACAGCGCTTGGTTTGCGAGGCGTTGAAAGCCACTTGCCCCAGTGTGACCCACCGTGTTCGTTTGAACTATAGACTCGTTTATCGGCAAATCTAACGAGACCGAAAGGCGCTTGGCTAAGGCCGCGGGAATTTCATTCACACCTCTGGATTCCAGCGCGTGAATCGGTACCAGCTCGATGCTCCGGCCCTCAAGGAGTGATCGGAGCCCGTTGACCCGGTCATCGCTCGCAAGCTCGGCAACGAGCAGGCCGGCGCTCGCAATATCTCCGGCTTTGGCAGCCTGATAATGCGGATGTCGCTTTACGGACAACTCGTCGGCGTGAATAACGGCCTCTGGGAATCCGTATAGCGGGACTCGAACCGGTTTCATGCCTCCAATCGTACGGGATCGCACGAGATCGGGGAATGTGAATAGCTCGAGAATTAACGGAACACGATGGTCTGATCAGCGGCGAACACCCCACGCGACGCCCGCTAACCTTAGATGGTAGGTTTCAGCTCACAGTGACCAAGGCGCTCCACAACACGTCTCATTTTTGTCACTGGCCGGTGCGAACTCCTTGAATGCCGAGATCGTCTTGTGTGGCCCGCTATGGACCCATCGCAACCCAGCCTCGCGAAATACCAGTTGCCGAGCAGCACTCAGGAGTTGGAGTGCGCGTCAGTAGTTCAATCCGTCCCGCATGCACCGGGAACGGTCCGGGAAGCATGAATGCATGGCGGTGCATGCTCCCGGTCGGGGACTAGAACCCGTGATCCGCCAACCAATGCGCTCCCTCCTTGCTCCACATGAGCCAGAACAAACCTGAGGGCACGCGGGCCTTCAACAGGTACAAGTGGACTCCGGCGAGCAGTGCGATGATGACAAGGGCGGTCGCCGGTCGCTGCAGACTGAACAACAGCAGCCCATAGACCAACAGCGCAGTCGTGGCGGTACCAATTAGCATGCACGCCAATGCGCCCAAGGGCCCAGCCAGAAACATCGCGAGTATTGCGACGACATACGCGACCACGGCGTTGCCGAGAAACTGCCAGAATGATACGCGTTGACCGGCCAATAGAATGGCCGCGCTGCACTGATTCTTCGCCATGGCTCCCTCTCTTGCTGGGCTTGCGATTCAGTGAATGCATCACTGCCTCTCCCGCATTCGCTCTTGAACAAGCTGAACGAGCTTCACCGGATCGGTCTTCAACCCTTCGGCAAGTTTGAATATGACATCAAGGCTTGGCGTCCGTTGACCTCTTTCAAGGAGTGAGGGATAAGTTCGATCGCACTCGGATCGTTCAGCCAGGACTTCTTGCGTAATGCCCGATTCGATCCGCAGTTCCTTCAAGACTCTCCCGAAGACATGAGCCACTTCAATCCTATGAAGTCTCTCCATCGTCCTCTCCTGTTGTTTTCCCTTGCTGACCCTGAAGCAGATCGATGCGCTGATGAACATCCACGAGCACCTCGATGGCCACATCAAGCGCGGCAACCTCATCCCCTGCTGTGTCCCGCTGGTCAAGACTATTGCGCGTCACTCGAACCAGGGAGATACCGTTGGACAGATCACCCAATGCAGCCCAGATGTCGTCCTCGTCATCGCCGTCTTCGTCCTCTGGAACCTCGTCTTCTGGACTCATCTTTAGACTCCTGAGGTAAGCAGAATTGGTTCGAAGCAGAGTCTATTCGTCGTGTCTTATTGACACAAGTGTGTCTATAAGACACATAATGAAAAATAATGACTCAGATGCGCTGAAATCCGACCCCTCTATGGAGGGGATGCTGGATGTCGACGAAATCTGAGGCTGAACGCAGACGTTGGAACAACGCGGCAGCGGTGGTTCTAGCCGCGACGCGGAACGATTCCGACAAAAGTCAGGAGGAACTTGCTAAGTTGGTCGGTGTGAGTCGGAATGTCATCGCAAACATCGAGAGTGGTCGCAAGAAGATCGAGCTCAGCGACCTGATCATGATCTGCCGAGCGTTGAACCTAGACCCAGTGAAGGTCTTGAATCGGGTCCTGCGGTGGTAGACTTGGTAGGTTGAGCTAGGTTTCGGCTTGGCTGTCATCCCACTCGTAAGAAGCTGAAGCTCGCACCGCCGCCGTAGCGCGCCAGCGCAGGCTCCCGATGGGTGTAGCGCCCTTTCACATGACCTTACTGGGTGTCCGCGTCGCGACCGCCCAAGCCATCGTAGCGGCGATCGACGATATCTCGCGGTTCAACTCGGCCTACAAACTGGCCGCCTACTTCGGCCTCGTCCACTCATTGCACTAGAGCGCCGAACACGCCCAGCACGCGTATATCACTGAGCTGGGCAACAGCAGAAAGGGATGGCAATGCCGTCCCTTCTCAGAATGCGCCATGAGTGCGATATTGAACTTCCTGCTTACTCAATCTCTATTGCCGATAGTGCCTCTGCAGAAGACGCCCACTTGGGACGGGACGTGGTTGGTGATGAAAGGGAATACAACAATTATAACGGACAGCCCTGTTGTGATTCCGCCTGGACGATACGTGCTGCTGTGCGGATACAAGTTTTCCGTGGGACCGCACGATGGCTGACCGCGTGCTCATATGTCTGCCTGACGGCCGCTGGCTGGCGCTACCGGCCGAGACCTTCCGCGAGGCCCTCGAGGCCGGCTCGACTCTCGTCGAGGCTCCTGTCGCCGTTGCCACACCGCAAGGCCCATCAGGACTGGTTACCGCAGACGAAATCGGGGAAGCAACTCACATGTCCCGCTCGACTGTGTACGAGCTCGCCAAGGCTGGAGTGCTGCCATCCGTGCGAGTCGGGCGGCGGATTCGGTTTGATCGCGACAAGGTGATGGCCGTTTTGGCCTCTCGCTCAGCAACTAGACAATCGTCAGTCCGTCAGAGACAAGATTAGTACAGGACAATAGCAGACCTGAGTCCCGGCCCGTAAAGCGACGAAGAGTTGACTGCTACGCAATTCAGGACAAGTGACAATGGGATGTATTCGCAAACGACGCGGCAAATGGGTCGCGGACTATCGCGATCCGAGCGGCCGCCGAAGGTGGATTACACGCGATACGAGGAAGGAAGCCGAGGCGGCACTCGCCGTCGTCAAAGTTGCGATCGACAAAGACGAGTATGTTGCACCCGATAACCAGCGCACGCTGCAGACGATCTACGATCATTGGTGGCGCGTGGCAGTGGTCGGCACCGACAACAAGCGCGGCAAGCCGTTGTCCGCAGGCACTCAGGGGTTCTACGCAGGCCTGTGGACTCGCTACTTCCTGACACCGGCAGACGGAGAGCCTCCGGCGGTTGAGACGCGGTTCGGACCGCGGCGCCTGCGATCGATTCAGCAGGCCGAGGTCGTCGACTGGAAAGAATCGCTTGGCCAACGCGTTGGTCCCCGTACGGTTCTGGCAGCCTTCCAATTGCTCAACACGCTTTTCGAGCATGCCCGGCGCTTCGGCTGGATCGTCCGCAACCAGTGCGAATTCGTGCACGCGCCATCCTACGAGGCTGACGTACGCGCCTTTACGCCCAAGGAACTCGCTGCGCTCATCAGGCATGCGGATCAAGACACCCTCCTGATGATCGAAGTCGGCGCCGTCAGCGGCCTGCGAGAGTCCGAGTTGTTCGGGATCCGCTTCCCGGACATCGACTTCCAGCGGGGCGGCATGCACGTCACGCGGCAGCTTCAGAACGGCGTCGCTCTGGCGCCAAAATCTGAGAAATCGCGGCGATTCGCGCCGCTACCGCCCACAATCATGAAGAAGCTGAGTGAACATCCACGCCGCTTCGCCGGACATGATCGGCACACTGCAGGACCGCGCCGAGGCGATGGGTCCACTAACGAACGCCCACCTAGGCCTGGGACAGAAGACGCCGCCGACGTTTGCATAGCTCACGATCGCAGCCTCGTCTTCGTCTCACCCGAAGGCCACGCGATGAACGCGTCGAACTTCCATCGGCGCATCTGGAAGCCGCTGTTGAAAGCGGCCGGCATCGAACTTGAGAACGAGCGCGGCAAGATCACCTTCCATAGCCTGCGTCACGCCGCCGCAACCGCGGCCATCGCCAGCGGGGCGAACGTCCAGACGGTGTGTTCTCTTCTGGGCCATGCCAATCCCCAGATCACGCTCACGACCTATGCGGACGAATGGGCAGCGAAGCTGGACCAGAACACGGCGGTCGGCATCGCCAACGTGCTCTTTGGTAGCAAAACGGTAGCAGCGGACGAAAAGGAGGAGAGCGGGGGCGCTCAGAACCTTGAGAAATCGCCTGAGAATTTAGGCACTTGGAATGGTGGGCCGTGTAGGAGTCGAACCTACGACCAAGAGATTAAGAGTCTCCTGCTCTACCAACTGAGCTAACGGCCCGGATACTGTCCTACCGGGTAGGTGGGGTGGACGATGGGACTCGAACCCACGACGGCCGGGATCACAACCCGGGGCTCTACCAACTGAGCTACGTCCACCATCGTCAAGAGCCCGTGCCGAATCAACGGCTTACGCTTAGCCTGAACCTTTCGGCAAGCCTTCAATGATACTGAAATTCACAGGCTCGCGCCAAGCGTCCAAGGCCCCTTCGCCACACCGAGCGGCGAAGTTTCGCCCCCCCGGCGAGGTCTCGTCCCTGTAACGGGGCGGCGAAGTATATACGAACTAAAGCGGCTGGGAATGGGGTGCGCTCGAAGGCAGTCGAACCACCGACCACCGGCCCAGGCAAGGCACCCGCCCGACTACGCCCCGAAAAAGGTCTTCTAAAACAATCCTCTGCAAATTGGCGCGCCCGGCGGGACTCGAACCCACGACCACCCGGGGTCGCCCTCCCTGGCCGCTCCCGACGCTCGGTCTGGGAATCGTCAACGAGCTGCGCAACAGCTACGACTATGGCATCGGTCAGCGTTATGTATGAATCGATCGAAACTGCCATCCGGCCCTCCGCTCAAACTGTTAGAGCCTCTCGGGCGGAAGTGCCGTGTCGTCGCGAAGGCTGAGATCCTCGAACCCAAAGTTCTTGTAGTCGTCGTATTCGGCAACGCTCATGGTCGCCATGGAGCGAGCGGCACTCCGTGTCACCGTGAATGCAGGCGAGCCATCTGCAAGCTTACAACCCGCATCAACGTCGAAACCTGATCCATAGTGTTTTGGACTCGGCGCCTGCTGTCCTCATCCTCGAATTCCCGGTGTTCCATGAGCGCACACAGCATCACTTCATAAGGGAGAGACTGTTCGCGCGGACTTTCAGAAAACGATGGCCCCTCACCGCCAACGAGTTCATCCGTCGCTTTCTGTTGCACGACCCGCCACCTGGGTTCCAGCGCACCCGCCACTATGGTTTCGTGGGGCAAGCGCTACCGCCAAGACAAGCTCGAGCAATGTCGCCGTCTCATGTACACGAGTTGCGCAACACCCGCGAAGTCCGAAGCCAACACTCCAAAGGACTAGAGAGACCCCTACGAAGCGCTCACGGGCTCCCTTCTCTCCCCACCCAGTGAGGGCGAAGACGGATTCCCGCGATTTCCGCTGACGAAACTGGCACACGGCAGGCACGTCACGACAACCCATTACTCCCGAAAATAGCCAGTTATACCCCCCTGACACCACCGACGCCTCGATCCACCATGCCGTCATGGAAGAAGACGGCGAAGCACTCGCTGCGTGACACAAACACAACGTACGTTGGTCTGGTCGAGTGCATCCGTCACAAGCGACGAGTACGTTTTTCGTTATTTCAAGCTATCTAAACGGGAATGGACGTGTTTGTTCCCTGCAGACATTCCCCCTGTTGCCAATCAGGGACAACCCACTTGTGAGGGGACATGAGATTGATCCAACCGACTCACCGTGTAGCCGTGACGACCCGTACATCCACCGCGATCGACCGGGCTGTCAGACAAAACGTCCACCGCACACGCACCGGCATGATCCGGTCCGCCGTGACGATCTGCATTGCTTTGGGCGCTGGCGCGCAGTACGCCCTCGCCGATGATGCGGCTGGCTCAGAGCAGCCGACACTCCTCGACGAGATTGTCGTCACCGCGCAAAAACGCCAGGAGAACCCGCAGGATGTGCCGATTTCGGTGAACGTGTTCACCGCGCAGCAGCTGTCTCGGCAGAACCTGAATTCGCTGGAGGATATTTCGGCAATCGATCCTTCGGTGAAGATCAAGGGCACGAGCGGCCGCACCGGAGGATTGGCCATTCGCGGTATCGGCTCCGGCGGCAGCACGTCTTTCGACCAGTCGGTCAGCACGTTCATCGATGACATCTACCATGGAAGGGCGCACGAGGCCTCCGCGCAGTTTCTGGATGTGGACCAGGTCGAGATCCTCAAAGGGCCGCAGAGTATGTTCTTCGGTAACAACGCGATTGCCGGCGCCATCAACATCACGACGAAGCAGCCCGGCAATGACTGGGACGGCTCGTTCCGCGGGCTGTATGGCATGTTCGGGCAGTATGAAGGCGAAGGCGCCGTCAACATGCCGGTCAACGACCAACTGCAAGTGCGCTTTGCCGCCATGGCTGGTGGCGAAGACGGCTGGGCCCGCAACGTCGTGACCGATCAGAAGTATCCCCATACGAACAATGCGGCTGGCCGCATTAGCATCCGCTTCGAACCCACCGATGAACTGGATGCCACGCTCAAAGCCGAAGGCAGCAAGTACCGTAACGAGGGTGGTCTGTTCCTATCGGTGGTCGGTTGCCCGCCGCCCGCGCCATTCGTGGCGGCAGGATTTTGCAAAAACGGCACCGACGCGATCACCGGACTCAACAACAACCTGGTGAACGAGAACCCGGGACAGGAGATCGACCTGTCGGCGAATGAGGACGTGCTGACGGTGCACTACCGCGGGTTGGGGTCGGATACGCTCACGTCGGTGACCGGCTTCTACAGCTACCATTATCTTCTCAACCTGGACGCGGCGGGGACGCCCACCAACCAGGCAAACGCCTCGCAACCGCAGCGCTACGAGCAATTCAGCCAGGAGTTTCGTCTCGCTTCCCCCACGGGTGAGCGCATCGAGTATCTCGCGGGTCTGTATTTCCAGAGCGACGAGCTCTTCGACGACGTGGATCAGAGCCTTTTCCTGGAGACGCCGAGCCTTCTCTCCGCCACCAATATCAAGAAGTACGCAGCGTTGGCGCCCTACCTTCCCTTGGGTCAGGACCTGTATTACAAGCAGATCGAGCACGTCTACTCCGCCTTCGCGTCGGCAACCTGGAATGTCACCGACGACTTCAAGCTGAGCACCGGGTTGCGCGACAGCTATGTTTACAAGGGATACGACTGGAAATTGACCTACGGCACGGCAGGCGCGCCCTACGGGGACATCATTCCGTTTCCCGCGGCGCTCCAGACGCTCGCCAGCGGCATCGGCCTGGGCACGGCAGGCGCCTTGAGTGGCAACGGGTCGGACCATGCGCTGATGCCCTCGTTCAGGGCGCAATATGAGCTCACTCCCACTGCGATGGCCTACTTCACTTACTCGCGAGGTTTCCTGGCAGGCGGTTTCAACGGAGATGACACCAGCGCCAAAGCGAGCAATCTGCCGTACGCGTCGGAGTATGTGCATGACTACGAGCTCGGGTTCAAGAGCGAGTGGCTCGAGCGCCGCATACTGACGAACGTCGATATCTTCCGTGCCAACTATACCAACCTTCAAGTCTCGACGAACCTGCCCAACGCCGCTGGCGGCTACACGACTACGGTTCGAAACGCGGCGGCGATATTGTCCGAGGGTGTTGAAGCCGACTTACAGTGGGTCATCGACCGTCACTTCCGTCTGGCCGCAGACGTGAGCTATGTGGAGGCCTACTACTTGAGCTACCCCGACGCGGGGCCTGATACCTTTCAGGCGTTCGAAGGCCAGAAAGTCTCCAATGACACAGGTAGGCCCACTCCTTTCGACCCGAAATGGAGCGGCATTCTCACCGGCACCTACACCGTCACGCTGCCGAGACAGTACGTGCTCTCCGTGGAGGTACAGTCGATTGCCTCATCGAACTACTATCTCAACGTCCTGAACCAGCAGGCCGGGGCCTATGTCCGGCTGGACAGCCGGATCACCTTAGGCCGCGGGCCGTGGAACATCGATGTCATCGGCAAGAATCTGGCCGATCGTACCATCCTCGTCCAGCCCAATGCGGCGCAGACGACTGCGGCGGGGACCGTGCTCTCAGAGAAGGAGGCGCCCCGCAACGTCGTTCTGCAAGTTCGCTATAGCTGGTAGGGCCCTCGATGCTCGACCGCAAATACCACTCGAGGGAAGCCCGATTGAAGTCTTTGAGCGTAGATCGATCCGTGGGCTGCACTCACGCCCGCCAACGTCCCTTAAGACGGAGAAGCCCGTGAAAACCCACCGCACTTTGCTCGCCGCCACGGCCTGCGCTCTGTTGGGAGCATGCCAGAATGCGCCATTGCCCAACGCAACACTGAGCGCCGCAACCCAAATCGATACCAACCGACAGATTGCACAGCGCTTCCTGCTAGCGATCCCATCCAGGGATGCTGCGGCGATGCGTGCCGTACTGTCACCCGAAACCTGCCTGACGCTCACCGTCGCAGGCGTGTACTCGTCCGAGCTGCACGCCTTTCCGCAAGGAACCCACTGGGACCGAGCAGCCCTCATCCAGAACCTACTGGCTTTCCAACGAGCCCTCACGGGTCCGTTCACCCTGGAGATCCTCTCGCTCATCGCAGAAGGCGACCTGGTAGCCGCCGAAGTCATCGGGCACGGAATCCGCGCGGCGAACCAGCGGCCCTATATCCAACATTACAGCTTTCACTTCACGATAGGCCACGGCCGCATCTTGGACATCCGCCTCTACCAGGACACCTTCCATCTGTGGGATGTCTGGGAAAACCCTGGCGCCCCGGCAACACCCCCCTACCACGGGCCGGACGGAGCGACGGTCTCCGCGAGGCAGCCGTCGCCGACGCCCGCGCCCCCGAGCACTCCGGCGCACACTTCCGAGGACGAGCTCGCTGCAAACAAAGACGCCGTGCGCCGCTTTCTGACAGCAGTCCCCGCTCACGACCCAGAGGCATCCCTCACGGCGTGGGCACCCGACGGCGTATGGAGCTTCGCGGTCGGCGGGGGCTATTCGCCGGCATTGCGTGCATTCCAAGGCGCCCCACGCTGGGAGCGCGATGCCATGATCCGCATGCAACAAAACAGCCAGACCCACCTCACGGAGCCGATGACGCTCGACATCTATTCCCTGATCGCGGAAGGCGACCAGGTCAGTGCCGAAGCTGTCGGCTTCCTCGTGCGCCCGAACGGCCGCGCCTACCGCCAACACTACAGCATGCACTTCACGCTACGCGACGGAAAGTTGATCGAAGGCCACGTCTATCAGGACACCCTGCATCAATACGATCTCGCCTTGGACCATCTACCCGGCGCCCAGCTCACCGCTCCCCATACTACACACCACGGTTGAGGGCGCCGCATCGCGTGGACACGGATGAGCGGCGATCGCGAGCGTGTTAGGCATACGAGTAACAAACGGCTCAACACACCCAATTGAGTCGCTTCTGCAAGCACAAAGGGCTGCCATACACGAACGCGGACGAGATGTATCAGGCCCATGTACCGGTCCCCGAACCGATGCGGGTTCTTCTACGATATCGGGGGCAAGGGTCGTAGGCTCTAACGCGCTCAGTCCGGGACCCTCGCGACCCTATGCCGAGTGCCTATGCGATTGGCTCGGCTCGCTGAACGAGCTGGGCTGCCATGGGGCGGACGAAATGCGGCTCTAAAAGGCGTTCTCATCGGGAGCCCGGGTGTGAGGGTCTCCGCGGATTTAATCTTACGCACCCATGCCGCCACCGTCCCACACTGCACACCAGCAAGCAATGCTCGTGCCGCCCCGTGGGGAAATTGAAGGGGGAGCACCTCTATATCGGCATGCGGCCCCGGGACTCTGCGCGATGAGGCCACACTCATGCCCAGCACCGCCAGATCCCGTTTCCGGCGTTAGTGCAACCATAGTGTAACGAGAGATATCCAGGTCACCTGCGGACCAGCAGCCTTCGTCGTGTAACCCCTTGATTTAAATGGCGCGCCCGGCGGGACTCGAACCCACGACCACCGGCTTAGAAGGCCGGTGCTCTATCCAGCTGAGCTACGGGCGCACACATGAGGTCGGTGCTCTAGCGAGGTCGACCGCCAGCCGCGCATTGTGATCGATACCGCCGGCACGCGGAAGATGCGGTCTGCGCGAGGCGCTGTCCTCGCCCGGGCAGGAGCCGTAATTGACTGATCCAATTGAGGTTCGCCGATCCAGGATGGGCACGACTCTTCGATTGAGGGCGCCGATCGATTGCGCGGCGACCTGAGATCTGTTGTTACTCTGAGCAATCATGCCCCTACAACCCGACAACTGCTTCCCCGCACAGAGATGGCTGCCGAAATGCGGACAGTCATAATCGACTCACACGAGCGCCCCTCATGGCCTCTGGTACCAACTCCGGGTGGTGGCGTCGATAGACTGATGACAGAAGATGCTCACCGAGATCAACTGTCCGAAAGAAATTTCGAACCTGCAGCGGGTTGAACTCGCGCCGATCAATGGCCAGCGTAAGGCCGGCAGCACGCGCGCCAACGATAAGAGCCTCGGGCGACTCCGCTTTCATAGTGAGACACTCTCTAACGTGCGTTAGAGATATTCTGCACGCTAATTTCAGCGCAGCGACGGCTACAGCTATCAAGAGCGGCGCTTCATCTAGCTGCCGATCCGGTCGATTACTCGAGCTGCACGAACCGCAATGCCTGCGAGCCGCCGTCCTCGAAGTCATCGCTTTGAGAGAGCAACGCTCGATAACTTTGCAAATCATCTTCGCGTATTACATTCGAAGCTTTTGAATCGGATTCAATGCGCGGATTTGCACCCGTGCCCAACGTCGTTCCTAACCCGACATATAGGTATCGGTCGCCGAACGACCTGATGGGAGGCCAGAAGCCCCACCTCATGACGCTCGTGACCAACAACATGGGCGCCGAGACGCAGCTGGGGTACGCGCCATCGATCGTTTCAGCACCGCGCATCCCGACGACCTCGATCGCGGTGAGCACCGGTCAGAGCGACGCGGGTCTGTTCGAGGTTAACTTCCGGGACGATCGTTACATGCCGTTCGAAGGTGCTGGCGCGATCAGCCGCTGGAGAATCGAGCTGCCCGCAAAGATTCGGGAGTTCGACTACAGCTCGATCACGGATGTGCTCACGCAGCTGCGCTACACCGCGAGGGACGGAGGCGACAAGATCGTGACGGCGGCTGAGGGCGCGGTCGAGGCCTATCTGAAAACGGTCGAAGGCCTGAGTCAGGATCAGGGCCTGTTCGCGTTCTTTGACATCCTGCACGACTTCCCGAACGCCTGGTACAAGGCGAATCAGCTTGCACCCGGCGCCACCGAACGCCTAACCGTCCGATTTACACCAACCGCGTCATCATCCGATCCCAGTCGACGCTGATGCCGGGGACGGCACTGAGGAGTGTTTGTCCTTTCAGCTCCTGATAGATCGGACGTCCATATCGACCGTCTTCGAGCCGGTAAATGGCCAGCGTTCGATCCGTGGGGTGTACCAGCCAGACCTCAGGGACGCCGGCACGCTCGTAGAGAGGAATCTTAACGCTCTGATCATAGCTTGCGGTGCTGGGTGAGAGGACCTCTGCGAGCCAGTCAGGCGCGCCTCGCACTCCGCGTTCGTCGGTCTTGCCACGATCGCAGACGATGAAAACGTCGGGCTGAACCACCGTCTCGATCTTTTCGTCAGACTCGCTGGACCGCGGCAGCCGGACGTCGAGCGGGGCGACGTAGACGCGACAGGACCTACCTTCCAGCGCACAGCGGAGTTCGTGCCAAAGCTCGACGACCAGTTCCTGGTGGATTGGTGAAGGTGAAGGAGGTTCCCTGACATACGCGACGCCGTCGATTACTTCGGCGCCATAATCATGGGACCACTCGAGGTAGTCGCCGTAAGTATGACGCTGCGTATCGCGTTGGGTGACTGGCATGGGGCTACTCCCGTCCGGTGGTTAGCTGATTGTGATCAACGGCCATTATTCCTCAGGTTCAGAATTAATGGCGAGCGACTCGAGTCAGTTGCCAACATATCGGACTCAACTCCCGGAGTGAAGCCTCAATATTTGCCCAATTGGGGCAACTATTCCCGGGAGTCATTCAGCTCACCTTCGACGCCTCGAACCCGAGCACTGCGTGGACCTCCAATGAGTGACACTCAGACGCTCCTCTTCGCGGCGGCTCGATGTTGGCGTGTTATATAATTTAAGTTTCGCAGTGTTGATAACATGCGCATCAGCGCACTACGAGTAAGGGCCCGAACAGTCGATGAACCCAGCAATCCGATTTTCTGTAGCCGGTTTGCCAAGGAGTGTGTGACGCGCTTCCCGCTCCCTTGGTCTCACTACGTGAGGCTGCACGCTAATTTCAGCGCAGCGACGGCTACAGCTAGCAAGAGCGGCGCTTATCCCCCCTCTGAAGACGGGGTTTTCCGCAGCGGGAGTTCTATGAAATTCCCTTCAGATGGGGCGCCCGGGACGGTGATGCCGAGGCGTTGCGCAGTATCAAGATTGAGTAGCAACTCGAAGACAGGGTGCTCGACCGGGAGATCCGCCGGCTTCGCACCATTGAGGATCCGTGCCGTTATCCGACCGCAGGTCTTACCGAGCTCCCGCTGGTTGAAGCCGACCGCGGCCAGCGCAGCGTGAAAGGTTATCACCAACTCCCGATCGGTGACCAGGATCGGAAGCTTCTGTTGCCAGGCTACGCGCCTAAACTCAGGCCCAGCGTTGCGGAGCGTCGCCTCCTTCAAGATAAAGATGGCGTCAGCCTCGTTGGATCCGAGGTCTCGCAGCGCGGCCATGGCGGCGTTTCCATCCTCGACGGGCCGCGAGACGAGCGTGATGCCGGTCGAAGGAGCCACCTGCTCGAGGCTCTTCATCTGGGTCTTGTCAGGTGGAAAGCCCGGATCGAACAAGACCGCCAAGCGCTTGAGCCCCGGCAGCATCTGGCGGAAGCCGTCGAGCCGCTGCCGACTCGCCTCGGCATCGCCGCTCGCGACACCCGTCAGATTGCCTCCCGGAGCCTCGTTCGAGGCGACGAGCTTCGAGGCGACCGCATCCGCCACCGGGCAGAAGACGATTGGTATCTTGGTAGTCGCGGCGGTCGCCACCTGCGTCGACTGACCGTAAATGGTCACAATCGCCTTGACGCCGCCTGTGTCGATCGCGGGGCCAATAACGGCCTTCGCGGCATCTGCGGAGAGTACGTTCTTAATGTCGAGCCGAATTCGGGACGAATCCGAGTCGCCCGGCTTGGAGCCTTCCTGGAGACCTGCCCACAGTCCCTCGATGAAAAGCCTACCGTCTATTTTAACCATCGGTCCGACCACCAGGACGCGCGGAACTTCCTGCGCCCATAAGGGAGGCGTGGCCGTCACTAGCACGACAGCCGCTATCATCGCGACTGAGGCTGCACCCGCTTTGAGCGACATTGGCATCTTGCTCCCCTGAGTTTCCACACCCGCAGACAACGAGAGGCGCGGCGCGAGTGATTCTAGAGGTCCGTGAAGGGTCGGTACATGTGTGCAGAGAGAGACGGCGGCGGTTGCGTATGCCATAACATGACGTGACGGGTGACGAAAAATAGATAAAAGAGCTATGAGCCTGTCGAGCACAACGTCGAGTGGCTGCCGGAGTCGACGCTGGATCGGCCTACTGTGGTGGACGGCTCGGGGCTCGGCGACCCCAACACCGGCAATCCTATCCGGCGAATACCTGGTCACTCAGAGTCGCGTTCACGCCGAACCGCGACTCCAACCCTCACGGGTAGCGTCGACGGGCGTCGTGCAATTTAGGAGCTTGGTGCTCTGCGAGGTCGATCGCCAGCCGCGCATTGTGATCGATACCGAGACCTAGCAACGCGGACGCGATCTGGCATCTGCCTGAAGATCGCGCCCTATTTGATTTTGCTCGCCCATCGCGTGATCAGATCAATGAGCGAGGCGGGAGTTGTTTTCGTCAGGCGCGCGAATAACGCCAACTCCGCAATGGTCATTTCGCGCTCGCCGGCTTCGATTCGCTGAACAGTACTGAGAGACAGCTGAAGTGCCCTAGCGACATCGACCTGTTTGAGATCTGCGTCTTTCCGAGCACCGGAAAGTACTGCGGCGCTTGCCCGGTTCCAGCGCCTCCGAAATTCTTCAATCTCGTTCCGCAAGTCAAAAATCCGTGTGGCATTGGCAACTCGGCAGGCACTTTGCGGGAGACGCGGCTAATCTGATCCATAAACCCAGAATCTGAGTGATTTGCGTCAGATTTGACGTGTTGCTACAGTAGCCGCCGCGAGATATCGAATGAGCGCATTGCAGCACAAAACCGCACCGTCACAATGAGCAAAAGAGTAAGGCCTCGGTAGTACCCTGGACTGGAATTCGTCTATGGAACAAATAAAAAACCGCAATGCATTCTGGCGGCGTTCGGCGTCCGCCCTCGAGGAACGGCGGACTGCCGATAGCCGCGAATTTGAGCCAGCAAGCCCTGGCGGGCAGCGAACGTTGACAGGTTGACGTAGAGGCAGCGACACGACGGCTGGATTTGTGACGCCCATCCGTCGTGTCGCGCGCCTCCAGGGGAGATGCAACTACTTTGCAACACGCGGCACTCCACCGTCCCGCACCCCACACTAGAGGAAACTCGAGGCTCAAACGTCCAATGGAAGAATTGTGTCAATGCGTTGGGATTGGTCGTGGGCATGGATGCATGTCAAGCCGAATCAACACTCGTGATGCCGGCTACCCTCCAGCAGGCCGTGATCCGCAGTTAAGGGCGAGATTCTGTGTTGACATACGTCATGCGCGATTGAGGGCATTGATACAATGGACATGATTCCTAACTACGAAGGCAGAGAGTGCGAGACGTTGCCCGTGGTCACCATCACCGTCCTCGACTCTACCGAAGGGGAGAGAACATTCACTTTTTGGGGTGCGATAGATGTCAAGCTGTTTGACACGTTGAGGGAGGCTGAATCCGCGCCGAAAGCACCGCGAATTCGTGCTAGCGTGCTCCGAGGCAAATGGGTCAGCGACGTCCCGAAGGCTTGAAGGGTCGGCTAGGATGCCGGCAGTATGGGCCGCAGATACGGCCGCTGTCCCGCTGAGCGACGACTCCTTCAACTCGTATTTCGGCACGACTCGGCCATCGCGCGCGATGGTCGAATCTCAGGCTACGCCATGAAAAAGCCTAACTGGAACCGCGTAGTCGCAAGACTCAAGCGCCTCGCGATCGCTGGCGATGTAACTTCCATCAGAGACCTTGGCCTCACCCTAGCGGAAGGCATTCAGGACCGAAACGGCCGCTGCCTCGTACAGCGCAATCTTGCCTATTCGGTACGCCTTCTGCGACGCGCAGCCGAGATGGGCGATCGCTGCGCGACAGGTTCACTCGGCTATGCCTACGACGTCGGACGGGGCATACGGCGTAACAGAGCGCTGGCACTCAAGTGGTATCGCCGAGCGGCCCACATGGGCGATAGCGGAGCAGCAGCGAATATAGCGACGGTATTCCGGGACGAGGGCAACTTGAGACACGCCCATCGGTGGTTGTTACGTGCTGTGAAAATGGGAGATGGCGGCGGCGCCGTGACCGCGGGATATGGCTATCTCTACGGGATCGGCGTTCGCAGAAATATCAGTTCAGCGCGCCGGATGTTTCGTCGTGCGCTGCGGGCCGGCGACACTTCGGCGTACGAGCGCGAGGAAGCCCTGTACAACCTCGCCATAGTGCACATCGATAGGGGCAGTCCGCGCCAGGCGATTCAGCTACTGAAGCGTGCCAACAATGACCGTGACTACCCGGAAGCAGCGTCGCTCTTGGCCCAGATTGGTTCCAAGGCTGAGTTGAGACCGTGCCGCTGTAGACGGCATCTCAACAAACGCCTCCTGGGCCACGCGGAATGTCCCGAACACTCGGCCAATGGTCGATACCGCCGGTAGGCGGAAGATGAACTGTCACGCTCAGCTTGATCTGCCATGAGGACACAGCGTTTGAGTTCGTGACGAACTCTGCGAATGTTGGGGGTGTTCAAAGGTCGGGACCCTCGCGCGGTGCTGCGCCGCGCTTCGATCCTTGTCCAGCGCACCAGAGCGGCACCGTGCACTGGGTCTCACGATCCATCAATTCGCGCCAGTATAGTTTCTGGGTAACCTTCGCCAAACGCATTGATCGCAAGGCGTGCGGCTCGAGTTGAAGCGGGATCAGATGCGTGACGCTCATTCGCCTCAGAAACCTCATCGTTCGGCATCGATCGTCGATCAAGGGTCTGTCCCTGATCGTCATCGGCACGCTGATAACACTGTATTGCGTCTACAAAGTTGATGTCTTCACCGAACAGGGCGGCCCGGTACGCGCTGAAACAATCGAGTTGGATGAGGCACTATCAGTCAGCGCGCTGGTCTTCCTCAGCCTACTCACATTTGGGGCCTGTCAATACCTCGCTCAAAAGCGGGAGGTGGCGCGGCGAATTGCGGCCGAGAGGCATGCTCGGGAACTTGCCTACCAGGATGGTCTGACCGCACTGCCCAATCGACGCCAGTACGATGAAGCCCTCAAAGCGGCGTTGGCATCTCCGCCTCGGGCCGACGCCTTCCACGGTGTGTTTTTGCTGGATCTCAACGGATTTAAGCAGATCAATGACGTATACGGCCACGGTGTCGGTGACGAAGTGCTGGTGCTCGTCGGCCAGCGCTTACGTTCGGCAATGCGGGACGGAGATGTGGTCGCGCGCTTCGGTGGCGATGAGTTTGCGATCCTCGCGCTGCACCTTGGGGGACCCGAAGCGGCCACGAATGTGGCGCTGCGCGTCATCGAATCGCTGAGCACGCCCATTTCCACCGGCAGAGCGTCACATTGCGTGGGTGTTGGAATCGGAATTGCCCTCGTGCCGACCGATGCTACTGATGCCGAAACGGCGCTCCGCAAAGCGGATGTGGCCTTGTACCGGGCAAAGGCCGAGCGGCGATCCGCGCTACGCTTCTTCGAGCCCGAAATGGATGTCCGAGTACAGGGGCGCACCGCCATGGAGGCCGCCTTGAGAGCGGCCTATTCCAGCCTCTATCACCTGCGCAATCTCAAGATCGACAAACTCAAGATCGACCGCAGCTTCGTTCTGGCTATGCAGTCGGAGAAGCCCAGCGCCGAAATCGTCGCTGCACTGGTCGGTCTGGGGCACGGTCTTGGCTTGACCATAGTAGCTGACGGGATCGAAGCCTCCGACCAGGAGGCGAGCGTTCTGCGCTCCGGTTGCGATGAAGGCCAAGGGCACCATTTCAGCGCATCGCTGCTCGCCGCCGAGACTGAGAGATTATTCCACACCGGGACCCCGCTTCCTCGTTACGCCGCAGAAGGAAGCCTGACGGGCTAGAACTGGACAGGCCCCACCGATCCAATCCAACTTCGGACCTTGGACGGATCCTTGCTGTCCATGTAGAAGAAATGTGTCATCACCGGCTTCACGGGCTTTTGACTGCTGTCATTGGGTGTCATCGTGACGATGCCACGAAAGACCTTGATCGATCCACCGTCCCAGTATTCGCTGACGTCGTGATGCGCAGTAAACCCCGTGTCGATGAATTCGCGCAGCTCCCGACGAATCTGCTCGCGCCCATTCCATTCGGCAATCCCAAGACGACACGTAGCATCCTCCACGAAGCAGTCGAAACCCTTGCCGAAGGTCTTATCATCAATTTCTTTCCAAAACTCCAAAAGCCACGCAGGCGGCGCGGTTTTCGTCATGGTCAATGTGGTCATACTGTTTTTCCTGAGTAAGTGTTGGCGGACTGTGCTTGTCATCATATCGACGCCAAGCAGCCTCGCAATTACTTCCGAGGTAATAGGAACGCTACGCCGCCTTGGCCTGCATCATCCTGCCGGAACGTTGCCGATCATCGCGACATGATGAGTCTCGGTCGCCCCATCCAGCGGAAACATGCACTCGATACGCACTTCCTGCGCGGCAACCGTTTGCGGGGTTCCAACTGTCGTAACCATGGAAAAGTAATTCAACACCAGGCCGTCTTTGATGAAGCTCATTGGAATGACGGGCGTGACGGAGGCGACGTCCAAGGCCTCATGCGTCGGCCATTCGGCTTTCACATCCGGAAAAGCGAGCAACGCGGCCAACAATTCCCGGGTCTGTTCGTCGACGACCCGCCCGACGGATTCACGATAAACGCGCTGAATCAGACTCTGCGCGACACTCTCCCAATTGGCCACAAACGGGCGCATTCCCTGCGGATCGAACATGAGACGCAGCATATTGCGCGGACCCTGGCGCGCAGCCATATCAACGAAACAATTGAAGAAACGCGGCGCGGACTCATTGGTCATCAGCACATTCCAGTAGCGATCCAGCACCAGGGCCGGAAAAGGGTCATGCTGCCGCAAAATACGGCGCAGCGCGCTGTTTACACTGTGCATTTCCTGCGCATTCCAGGCGCCTTCGGAATAGATGGGGGCATAGCCAGCCGCCAGTAACAATGCATTGCGTTCGCGAAGGGGGATGTCGAGGCCTTGAGCAATGTCCATCAGGGTCTGGCGACTTGGAGTGCTACGCCCGCTTTCAATAAAACTGATGTGCCGCTGCGATACTCCCGTATCCATCGACAGCTCGATCTGACTTCTGCCGCGCATATCCCGCCAATGACGCAACAGCGCACCCAGCTCATTGGGCGCCCGACTCGTATTGGGTTTTGATGAAATCATCGGGCGCAACATCTCCGCTTCATTATATGGATGAGGTGCACCCGTTCAATTACCTCTCAGGTAATAACGGCCACACCCGCGCGCATGGTCGCCCGGATCGTCGGCGATGAACCGCGCTGAAGGCGCTGCGCCAACTGAGGTATCAAAGCGCCGTGTAGCGAACGTTCCGAATACGAACTTCGCCCCTACCTGCAGCGTAGATAGCGGGTCTCAAGCTCAGGAAATCGCCGGCAACATTCTGGTGATAACCCGACACTTCGAACTGGACGCCATACTTCGTCCAGCTCGCGCCGTCGACGCTGTGATGAACGGTCACGATGTGCCGGTCGTTCTTGATCCTGATCCGCAGGCGGCGATCGACGCCCGCCGGTTTGGCGCCGCTTCGCTCGAGCCCGTAGCGATGCATCACGAAGTGCTCTTTGTCAAAGCCCACCCCGCAGTACAGCCGGCGGCTATAGAACAGGAGCAGTCCGGCGCGCGCGTGCTCATCGATCTGCAGATCCGCCTCAACCTCGTAGGCCACATCGCCAGCGATGAACGCGATCGGCGAACTGTCGCGTGGCTCGGCACCCTTGGCCTTCAGGACCAGCGTGTTGTCCGCGATCCGTACGCGCTGCATCTCATCGACACCGGGGTCGTAGAAGCTCCATTGAATACCGAACTTGTTGGTTGAAAAGTCATCCGACAGCGCCAGCCCGTGCGGCACTGCTTTGCCGGCCTTCGGCTTGCGCAGCGGACGCGACAGATCTCCCCCCAACGCCTTGAACCAACCGTCCGCCGTCCATTCCACGGGATCCAGCAGTGTCTGGCGCCCAAGCGTCCAGAAACTA
>Ga0307511_10000146_pt1 | contig 66737 bp, 80 predicted proteins | sample 13_EM_MG_FD_200266 | JGI IMG/M metagenome (GOLD analysis project Ga0307511, IMG submission 200266) | Populus trichocarpa ectomycorrhiza microbial communities from riparian zone in the Pacific Northwest, United States - 13_EM | ecosystem: Host-associated > Plants > Roots > Unclassified | place... | reverse complement strand
ACAACTCTGAAGAAGTTCGTTCTTGTCATGTACGATCGCGCCGGATCCTGCCCCGCGCTGCCCAGCTCTGCTGATTCTGCCCAAATCCGCCGACGATCGCCCCCGGCTGACGGACTTTTTACTGGGCATCAGCGCTCAGCGGGACGACTGTTTACCCACTCGCGCAAAGGCTCCAGTCTCGGCTCTCGAGATCGACTGCTGAGCTCGAGGGACCGGAAGCTGTGCTCGAAGCGCTACTTGTTTTCGACGTCACCCCCAGCGGCTGATAGATTCTCCAGTCAATTCTGTTGAGCCGAAGAGGGTTTCCAAGCAAACGAGTGTTGTTGAAGCATGCGTAGAAATACATTGGTTGCTACTCATACGAGAGCAACGAACAAGATGCAAAAGCTAGTGACAGCCAAGGATGATTGTGGAGCAAAAGAGCGACCTTAATGACAAAATAAATAACAGCCGACAGCATAACGAGACCAACAGGAGGGAGCAATGCCCGGTCCACGCGAGAAAGGGAGGGCTTCTTGTAATAGTACATACATGCACAAGCCTGATGGGAACGGGTGATTCCAATGTAACCGTGGACCCCATCAGGAAGAGAGGAAAGAGGAGGGGTTATATAGCAGAACGAGCTGCATATACACACCGATGATATATGGAGAGGCGCGCGTAAAATGGCGCGAGAATGAAATACAACCATTCGCGAGAATATCAATAACCAATACACACCAAAAAAACGAGGGGAGGGAGGACACAGAGAGGAAGACACAGGGGAATAGGAAAACATGCGAGGAAAACAAAGGGGGAAGGGAAGGGAGACTGTTATGAACTGCCATTCTTTCTCCTGGCAGAGATACAAGTGATGATGTGGGAGGGTGATGTGGTGAGTGGGAGGGGGGAGGGATGGTACAAGCGAGGCAACCCACGGTGCCGGTTACCGCTTGCCCTTGATCGACTCGACGAGGTTCTTGATTCCCCCGAACCGCGACTTGGTGCTACCGACACGGGAACCAGAGTTTGGAGTTGGCGATGGGAGCTCCGCAGCAGAGAAACCCATCTTTGCGAGCTTGTTGGCGCGAGCAATCTGCTGAGATCGATCGCGTTGTTGGAGCACTTTTGACGGGACGCGACCCATGTCGTCCGGGGAGGGTCGAGAAGGCGGCGATCCCTGGAACGACCGTCTAGTAGAGACATACAATTCGGGGGAGGAATCTGGATGGGAGTTGGTAAGTACAGGGGCGGTGTGGGGGACGTCGTCGTAGTCCAACAGTGATGGAGGCGGTGAGGGGTCCGGGGTGGGGGAGGTTTCTAAAATTGCGACCGTCGATGGGGAACCCTGACCTCTCCGAGTGCCGAACTCGTCAAATATGGGACGGAGATCTCTTACTCTATCTGCCGTTGGCCGGGTAGAGAAACCGCTTTCTATGGGGGTTTATTAGTCAAATCGCAAGGGAGCCCTTGGCCAAAACGCACCAAATGGTCGGGGGACCTCGTCTCCAGCGGTGTGCGGTCGTCGGGGTTTACGCCTCCTTGGAACTGGAGAGTGTTCTTCCAAGCTGAACTGTCTCTCTAACCCACTTTTCTTCGGACTCGGTGAACGAGGTGATTGGAGAGCTGGTGTAGCCAAGCTCTTGGCGGACTCAGCGACTTTCTTATCTTCCTCTTCTTTCTTTAGCCTCCTCTCAAGTTCAAGTGTCTCCCCGTACATAGCCAATTTCGCACTGAGTGGTGATCTGCCAGAGCTCAGCGCCGCCGAGGACAACGGTATCTCGTCATCCATCTCCAGAATGCTTCTCTGTGCTCGTTGAACGAGAGCCTCGGCCTGAGCATGTGAAGAAATTGCGCCGAGATCAATATCGATCGGTGTGGCCTGACGCTTCGTTGACAAGGAACCCTCCGAAACGGGCAACGGCGAGTTGTTCAACGCCGGGGTGGGCACAGTGATACTCGCGCTCGCGCTTGTCGTGCTAGAGCTCAACGCCGGGTTATCAACACTGAGATCTGTGCTGACACTGCTGATTGAGTGTCCCCTGAGCCTAGCGTCGCCCACTCCGTTTGGTTTGAGGGTGGACGACGGCGGATCCTGCTCCTCGTTTGGAGGGGGGTTGCGGATGCTGAATGGGAAATCGTTGCTCCTGGAAACTTCCGCACCCCGGGACAAGGATGATGTCGAAGAGTTGACGCCTTGATCAGCGTTACGACCTTCAGATTTTAGTTCTCCTAATCGGTCCATCCTTCCATATGGTCGGGTGACATCCACATCTTGGGGATCAAAAAACTGAGTGGAGGTCGGTGGGGCGGACTCGGGAGTATCGCTCCCCGATGGTGGACGAGCTGTAGAGTCAATTCCTCGGAGAGAACCGATGCTACTACTGCCATTCAGTGTAAACATGCGTTTCGGACTGGATGTTCTCCTCGCGAAAAGTCCGGGCGCCGAGGAGGTAGGGTCAAATCTGAGTGCACGAGATCCGGGACGCTGACCAATAGACGAGGACCTGCTGTGACCACGAAGGATACCTGGTGGGACTGGGCTATTCGAGGGAGAGCCATCTGCGGAAGCTTCGATGTATAGATCTTCCAGTGCTAGCTGGTTGTGGAGTTCTGCAGCCATTAACGGCCGCTCTGACGCATCGCTCCCAAACCTCGACTTGAACCTCGATGGGGTAATATCTCCCACAGGAGAATCGTTTGTATGCTTGTCAAAGGGGGATGGAGAAATAGCTAGGGAAGGCCGGGATGGCGGTTCAGAATCAACAAGGGAAACTTGGCTTTGCTTCCGAAGGAGATTGCGGAGAGAGTATTTGGAGGACGTTCTACCAACGCCAAGGTGTCGCTGTTGTGGAGTCGGGTCCTCGGCGCCGGTACCAGCGGAGCGTGGCCTCCGTGAACTGGAACCCGTTGAAGGTTTTGGGGGAGGAATAGTGTTGTATTGAAGAGGAAGGGAAGGTCTTCGTATCTTCTGATGACCGTCATCCTCAGTTGTGTTGGAATCGAGGGCTAGACCATACTCATTGACGGGGGAGTTTGACGGGGATGTAGATGCAGAGAGCGCGGGCGGGAGAGTCAAAGCGAGGGGGTTCGAAGATTGGGTCCTAAAGAGGCTTAGCGCGTTGTCGATAGAGCGCTTTACGTGGAGATGCTTTCTTGGCGAACAATCTGTTGCTGAGGATGAAGGGCCGTTGTATGGGTATTCAGCGCGGTCCCTGAGGTCTTGATCCTTCTGCTCGATCCACCTATGAATGGTTTCTGCACAGACTTCGTGACCACACTCTCGTGCGAGGGCCTCCGGGGTAACACCGTGCTTATCGGCTCGGTCAGGGTGGGCACCATGTTGAAGTAGGATGATAACAATGTTAACGTGGCCGTTTGCGCAAGCGAAATGAAGCGGAGTGGAACCGGATGTTCCGACGATCGGCGCGGAAGTGTCTCTGTTCTTGTCACTGGTGTATCGCAGGGGCAGTCTTGATTTGGTCGTGAATTGAGACATTGCAAATTATGAAGCGAAATGAAAACGAGGGAGAAGAATAGTGAGAGGGGGGCGCTGGAGGAAAATGAAGGGGGGACGTACCTGGGGGCGTTAACGTCCGCACCGTTGTCAATCAGCAGGTTGACGACCTGCTCGTCCCCACCAGAGCAAGCAACGTGGATGGGAAGGACCCCGTGGAGGACAGAATTGATTGGTTGTCCGTTGATGATAGCGTATCTGACGAGGCCATAATCGCCTGAGGCAGCAGCGGAGTGCAACCCCAGATTTGTGTCTGGCGGTGCGGGGATAAGTCCGGGGAATCAAGAGGAGTGAGAGCATTGTGGGGATACGCACACTCTGTGGTTACGTTGAACTTTGCCTCAGCGGCGACCTGTTTGAACCTCGAGATGCCAGGCATTGAGGGAGACGGAGGCAAAGGGTTAAGCGGAAGGAGACACTGTGTGCCCCTTGTGGCGATGAAGTTCGGTTAGGTTGGGCAGTGAACCGGTCTGATGAGCCGCCTTCTATAGCCGGTGGCAGGCGGTAGAGCCTCCAGAGCTGACAACGTAGAGACGAGCCCTATGTGCTGAGGACACGGGACCGCCAGAGACGGGGCAGGTCCGTCGGGGAGAGGATAAGGAGCAGGGAGAATGAGAGGAGACAAAAATGAGGGGGAAATAAGTTCAGATATTACGTAAACTCTCCTTATCAGGAAACCGGCGCATGCTCGGTTTGTCGCGGGCGGAAGAAAATTGGGATCCAAATCATCCAAACGACTGCCGGGACGTCTGTCAGCCACAGGCACGAGCCATCGGGGTGGGATGATCTAGAACGTTGGGGACCCTTTGGAAAACAAAAACCTCACTTCTAAACCGTTACCTCTTCGACTCCGGGCAGCCCGAGAGGTGTCCCATATGCGTAGTCGAATAAATCCTTCAATTGGTGTCACTCAGAGGACTCCATGCGAGACGTACCGGCGGGAACACTACGCCGGAGCCACTTCCATGTGGTTCTCTGCAAGCCAGAAATTTCCTAACGGTATTGCTTACATGAATTACATACGCGATCCAGGGTGGGTGAACGTTCCCCGTCTGGGGATCAGCGCTCATCTTCACGTTTTGGAGTAAAACCTTCCAACCATGGCTCACGCTAGGCGAGGGAAGTTGACGTGTGTACGTAGCTTACCCCAATAAACAACCCAGCGTGCTTCGGTGGACACTTGGCGTGACCGCCATCGTATCGGTCCTGTGTTAGTAGCCTCATTGCTATTCCACAGACTGGGAAACAGGCGAATTGGAAGCTAAGATAGTCGGCTATCGAGAACGACCATGAATAATCATTCGCATTGCGGGGAAGAGCCGATGCTCAACCCTGCAAATGAATATATCGAATATCTCGCTGGCCGGGGCGGCGGGAACAGGGGATTAGCCGAGCGAAGCCCGAAACATCCACCCGATCGTGGGGAAGCACGTCGATCACTAGCTGTTGCTTAGCGGTCTGTCGCGTTCCTTGTGGGAGACCGCTCACGCTAAACCGCACTTGGGCTCATCTGGCAGCTTTGTGAGTGGCCCAAAAAAACCACGCCTCCTTCTTCTCCTCAGGATACCACCAAACTCCCCCATGCCCGACATACCCTCCCAAAACCCTTTCATACAAGGTCCCCCTCCCCACGGAGATGAATCCCCTCAGGAAAGGACCCAACGAGAGCAGGATGAAGCGCGCGCCAAAGTAGTCAGCGACACCATCGACGAGCAAATAAAACAAGACAAGGTCGCCTTTAGGAGGTATCAAAAAGCGATTAAGGTCCTTCTACTCGGACAGAGTGAGAGTGGTTAGTCGACGAGCGTCCCGTGCCATACATGCTTTCAATCCCTATCTGACACACGTATAGGAAAGTCCACAACGATCAAGAGTATGTGTTTTTTCTTGTATGGGTCATTACCTCTTTCCGACCAGAAGCCTCGATCAGATTTCCAGCTCAAGTATGCATACAGTGCATGGCTCCGGGAGCGGGGTTCGTGGAAGGCCGTCATGTGAGTATGGGTCCGACTCCCGCTCATTCCGCGCCCATATTGCGACCGACTGACCCGTGTTTGTCTCCGTCCGTAGCCACCTGAACCTCATCCGATCAGTCACAACAATCCTCGAAATCTTGAATAGGGTAATGAAAGAACAGAATGACCGACTACAACGTCAGCAGCGGTCCCTCTCTCCATCGCGATCCCTTCGAGGCGCCGTCACCCCGTTGTCTTCCGACGATCCCGAGCCTTCAGACGATGAGGCGCGGGATACTCTGTTTAATTTCTCGGACAAGCACAAGTTGCTGCAGATGCAACTACAACCCTTGACCAGCGTTCAGGAAGACCTCGAGAAATATATCGGTTCCGCCGCTCTCGAACCCGACCAGGTCGGAAGGACAACCCACACCGTGTTTCCCTCGGACACCAGGTCGTCCGGAACCTCACGTCGCCACACAGAGTTTTCCGTGTCGGTCAACAGTTCCTGGAAGGCCCGTCTGTCAGGGAAGGATGGGCCCAAACGGCTGGTTGAGAAGAAATCCGTTCAGGATCTCCATGGCGCAACGGAGATCCTCTACCGTTGTGGACCCAATATCAAACAGCTTTGGACGGATGATGTCGTTCAGCAGGTACTCAAAGGGACCAAAGCGCAGTTGGAGCACTCCCCGGGATTGTAAGCCAGCGACAATCATCCTGGTCGCAAGCTCAGCTGTATTTTCTAGCTTCATGAGTGATATCGATCGGGTCGTAGCGAGGGATTACGAGCCTTCGGATCAAGACGTCGTCAAAGCAAGGCTTCGGACCGTTGGTATCCAGGAGTACCACTTCACCATCCCGGGGGGTAAGTATTCGACCTTTGATGCCAGTGCAGGACCTTTTTTTTGACCATCACCAGCCACAGGGCACGACGATTGGATCCTATACGATGTTGGTGGTTCGAGGGCATCTGTACGTCGCGCTCAGTCTCTCAGCTTCGTTGTCTGATGAGAGTGACGTGATAGCGAAATGCCTGGTGCTCCTATTTCGACAACATCAACTCTATCATTTTTCTCGCTCCAGTGAGCTGCTTCGACCAACGCCTGGCTGAAGACTCCAGCGTGAATCGCCTGGAGGACAGCCTACTCATCTGGAAATACATTTGCAACTCCAAACTCCTAGCGAGGATCCAACTCATCCTGTACGCGACCCTCTTTATACTCGGTAGCTCAGCTTTGACCGAGCCTTCTGGCCGCACACCCAGGTTCCTCAACAAAATAGATTTATTAAAGGAAAAGCTAGAGTCTGGGGTCCGGTTCGACAAATATGTTGTTAACTATGGAAGGCACCCGAACGATGTTCCTTCTGTAACTTCTTGTGAGGTTCTGGGGGTCCGACGTGGTTAACGACTAATTCGCAACATGATACAGTCCTAAAACTGCAGTTCAAGGGGATTCTTCGGAATGCCGGAAGTCAACGTCTCTTCTACTGTTACCTAACATCAGCCGCCGTGCGTCACCACCCCTCACTGCTAAATTCACTGCAGCTAACCCTGGATTTGGACCTGGTGAATAGGACACGTATGCGATGGCTACGACACTGGCCACTGTCTACGACGGCATCATCCGGGACACTCTCGACCGCGCACAACTCCTGTAACACGCTTTTCCAGCGTACACTCTCCTGCATTTCTTACTATCTATCTCTACTTTTGTTTTCAAGGAACTGATTCGGTGTTTATACACGGTTAATTTCGGCCCTCCAACGAGGCCATCGTCCGATCACGTCCTTCCTGGCGCCGATGTGTTTTCTTTCCTTTGTGATGACTCGTGCTCTACCGGTGTATCTATTTCTCATGGTGCGTTTCCGGTCTGCTCTTCCTTCGCCCTCGACGCTCTTCTCAGAACTTTGCAGTTGATTGCGCATGACCTCCTTGACGTCCATCGTCCCACACTTTGTTATCTTTTCGTTTGCTTTATATATACATTCTTCATGTCAACGTACGTTATCACTATGAGATGCATTCAGTTGTATGTTAGTCGTATACGGATTCCTGCTGTTGGAAGACATGAATTGACACAAAGCGATGCGTGTTGTCAGCGTTTTGATTTCTTGTTTTATAATCAGTACATGAATCTATTGAACCCTGTGAATTCACATTGTAAGGACGTAGACCCGAGACCGGTTTCACCGTCGAGATGAAGTCAGATAGAAGCAGGGGGAGGTGTTATTGATTTGCTTGATACCGGGATGCTGCGGACGGCGTATCCAGAGAGGGGTCTGTCGAAGCGGCCCCCGAGGCTTCTGGAGGAGATCAAAAAGAAGCCGTCGCTTCCTCGGGCTACTGTCCCGAGCATTCTTGAATTTAACCGGGAGGGCGCTAGCGCCAAACCCGAATATGGACTCTTCCGAGGGGTCTGGTGGTGCTACACAGGAGGTTCTCCAAATTGCCAACCCTTCGAATTTCTTGGAACACGTGTGGTGTGAAAAGATTCGGAAAGCCGCGGGAGGCGCGGTAATGGTTTAGAAACCATCCGATCTGTTCGGACCGCATGCTTGGTGGAGGCGCTTTGGATGGCAGGGCGGCGGCTAAGCACAAAGGCAGGCGATCACTCGTCGGCATCGAGACCAAGACCAACGTGCGGATCAGAATCTCCGTTGGATCTCGGCTGGATCTCGCGCTTCGGAAGCAGTGGGCCAAGAGTTGGGCACTCGAGCCGGACGGAACAAAAGTGGGGTGTTCGTTGGCAGAACACAGCTCACTGCCCCATGTTTATTTTCGCGGTCATCGCGCTTCTGAGAACCTGCCGAAAATAGTCTAGTAATACATGACACAACAGAATTAATATTAGAATATCATAATGGCGAGAATGCACGCGTACGGGGCCCGCTGTGCGAACGCCGGCGTGAATCCTCGGTGGGACTTGTGGGAGGCTTCCGGGGTGGGCTCGCCCACACCTTTTGTCCAGTGCCGAACTCCCAATACTAAGAACTCGGTCGTTAGTCGAAATTCGTGCGGAATAAGGACGAAATCTCACATCGACTGGTTCAACGTTCGCTGCGAGATCCCTTGAGAGGTACCGGAGAGCAAATATCCCAGAGAGCACGCATGCCTCCTCCAGTGCTTTCGAGGGCGAGTCTGTGAGCTCCCGGTAGAGCTCCAGAACCCTGCCTTCAATTATTCGCCCACAGACGACTGATGCACCGCGTGATTTGGAGAAGAGCTGCCCGTAAGGTTCAGGATCCACACTTGAATGGAACGTGTCACAAGGAATGCATACCGAAAGGTTTAAGAGCACGTCTGGACCTGCGTTTGGATCGTGCTCCTCTCTTGTCCACACGTAAGAATTCCCTCGATCTTCAAAGGTAGCGTATTCCCTGGTGGCCCAAAGGTTGGTTGAGATCGAACGAGCAGGTTCAGTTTCGAGCACATTACCTGCCCATTTTGAAGAACGCAGATATCGGGCGCTTGATGACTGGAGGTGACCCAGCCTGGCGAGGTCTGACCCAATCTATCTCGTCCCTCTTGTATGTGTTCCACCGAAAGACGATTATCGGTATCCCTCTCGAGTCCGACACTGTTGTCACCTTGTTTCCCGAGTGTGATGCCGGGCGCGAAGTTGAAACCTTGTAGTGGTATTTTGGTTCGCCCTCCTCGAAGAGTGTCGTTTCTCGAACATCAGACGACGAAAAGTGTAGCCTGAGGACTGGCGGTTTCAGCTGTCGGAGGATAAACGTCGAGGATGTCATCCTCGATAGGAGGGTATAGTGACCGAGATGATGATGGGTGGCACAGATCGAGGCTCACCGGTTTTATACGGCAGATCGGTCCTTGCGAGGAGCTCCCCATCCGCATCCATCCGTCCGCAGCTACACGACCCCCGGTAAGTCCCCTACGCCTTCTGATTCTGAGGATGAAATCCTATAATTCCCAAACAACTCCATGAGACAGTCCGGTCTGTGATTGGACGTTCTACTCGAGATTACTGATTCTTCCGTCTCTCCTCCCGAAGCCCTACAAAGTTGCTGATTCCTGTCTTCTGAGCTCCAGGGCCTAACCATCCGATAGGCTGTCGACCGGAAGATACGTGGTAGAACATGGCTGGGTCGACGAAGAAGACCCCCGTGATCAGTGAGTAAAATCGACAACTCCCCATCGAGGACCAAGTTCACCGATGGCCCACCGCAGTTGATACAGATCCCGGGGTAGACGACGTGATTGCCATGTGAACAAGTCCTGCTCTCCCGCCTGGTCTACTTATCTCATCGTCAACCTAGATTACTTGCGCTGGCTTCGCCTGAGCTCGAGGTGCTTGCGATCACGGTCACGTTTGGTGTGTACCGAAATTCCCAGGACTCGCAGGACAAACCTCTCACTCACCCCGGTAGGCAACACCAGCCTAGACTGCTGTTGGTCAGTAAGCATCCATCCTAATCTGCGAGCGCCATCGTTCTGAGGACCCTCCAAAGGAAGAACGTTTTCAAGCTATACGAGGCTCTCGCGCGTCACTTCGAGGTGATTCCCGCAGACCGGGCTCGGTTTCCAAACTTTGCCCAGTCCCGGAAGACGATTCTCGCGCTGGGAGCGGAGAATCCGACTCATGGAGACATACAAACGGCGCAGTACTTCCATGGCCGGTGCGAGTCACTTTCTGATCAACGCATTCTATAACACCCAATCCCCGGTTAGTGATGGGCTGGGGGATATTACCACCCGGCATCCTAATCTACAGACCGGCCCCACAGGACTCGGTCACCAACACCCTCAATTAGAAATTTCTTCACGGTCCGCCATAGATGTCGCACTGGACTTAATCCGAACCGAACCAGACAAGTCGATAACATACATCGTATTGGGTCCGCTGACAGACCTGGCGGGAATGCTGAAGAAGGATCCTACTCTGGTCAGAGAACGGCTCGGCAGAGTCGTCTGCATGGGAGGTGCCCTGGATATCCCGGGGAATTCTACGCCAGTGGCCGAGTGTCAGATACCCCCACTCTCAACTTGGCCGACCGACTGCTGACGTCTTTTCAGTCAACTTCTTCGCAGATCCACATGCGGCTTACGATGTACTCACCCCCGCCGTACCTGATCAGGGTTTCCCACACGAACGTTTCATTTTGGTCCCCCTCGACATCACCACGCCTCAGGAGATGCCATTTCCGGTCTATAAAGCCGAAGTTGACCCGGAGTTCGAAAATACGAGCTCTCCCTCGAACCCCACGGGAAAGCCGCCGTTGTTACACTTCACCAGCGCTTTTCTGGAAAGGGCGAGAGAAGTCATGCTTTCTTTTGGCAAGGATGCGTTGGAGTTGCATGACCCTGTGGCTGTCTGGTTTGCTATCAAGAACCCACCAGGAAAGGAATCAGCCGGCCAATCTCCCCTTCTGACGCACGGCTGGAGAACCACCAGACGGCAATTCCAAGTCGAGCGGTGGGTTTCAATGATCTCACTCCATATGATGCTAATCTCCCCATTCCGTGTGCGTCACAGGACGGGGGAATTTACACGCGGGATGCTGGTTGTAGACCGGCGCGATGACGTTGGGGCGTATGCACCTGGGGACAATCGGTCCCACGTGCAACGTGAGCTAGATCGGCACCACGTTCCGCATGGGCCGTTTGAATCCGCTGCAGTACCAGCTCCCGTCCTTACGGGAGGGACCGGCAAGGAGTCAGATATCGGTGTGTTTACAGTTGTAGAAACCCCCGGTTCACACGCTTGCCTGGATTTATTGTTCCAGCGTATCTGGGGAATATCCAGACAGCCTTACAGACGCTGTAGGATGTGAAACATGAATACAGAACTTGACCGGAAGCAGGAGGTCGGGCTGTCAGAAAGTTCCGGACGTAAGCGGCGTGAGAACCTTGCGGGAACCCAAAAGCGGACGAATGTTTGCTGGTGGCCTCTCCTCCCCTTGTCCTCGATCAACCATCGTGTAAATTTTCTTATGACATTCGTCTCGACTGCTGGGTGAGTGTCGCTCTCGACGACGGCTGGCGTGGCGTGCTGAACGTCGTCGATCCAGGAAACCAAACAACATTAATCCAGTTCACTTCGGACCACTCGGACCCCTTGCAGTAGACCTCGGCCGACCTCCTTAGAATTCGCTGAGCGCTTTACCTCACTCCGGACCTCTGTCAGCCGTCTCATGGGATAAATTTTCATCTGTCCGTCGCTGTGGGTGTCTGAGGCGCCCTATACCATATACACAGAAACCGTCCATCCGACATCTCAATTCCAACTCTCACCTGCACAACTACACTATACAACACAACATCCCGCATACTCCTCTATACCTTGCACAATGCACGCCATCAAGACGCCATCGTTCTTCAAGCCATCGAGCCGGCCAGCTTCCCCTGTACCGGCCCCTTCACCCATGGTGAAGTTAGAGAATGTCTCCAATCAATACGACCGCCATCGTCCCCTCTCAAAATTTGCGCTGGCAAGTTTCAGACGCCCATCTCCCTCCCCTGTGACGGTTCCCGCGGCAGCCACCCCGTTGGTCCAGGATGGGTCGTACCTAGAAGTCCTCAGTTTGAAGCTGAGCGAGGCGGTTACTAGAGCTCTAGCACAACCTTCCGGCCCCCCACTGCCCCATGAGCAACTGGGGGGGAGAAGACCAATTCCTGCAGGCAGGGGCCATACATTGGGCGCTTTCATTTTTAGGTGAGCCTACCAGCCCCGGATCTCGTTCCGTGAGGCTGATCATGACGTCACGTTCACAGCGAAATTAAAGCCTCACACGATAACCCGCACCTTCAACGAGCTATCGTTCGTTCTTTACAGCGCCCGCTTTCCGTGCTGCTCTCCAATATCTCCGCTCACTTGCTTCCTTTACTCTCCTCTCCCCAATTCCTTGCGACCACCTTGACCCAGCAGCAGTCTTGCCTTAACGCAACCCAGCTGCATGCGGTCGGGCTAGCAACATTGGCAGGGGAGGTTTTAGAGACGTTCGATGAACTGGGTTTAGGACAAGAAGTTGACGGACGTCCGGATGGGTTGAGGGTGATCCGGGAGGGGTTGGTCAACCTTGTTATGCGGGTTGTAAACCCCTTGATCGCCTCGGTCCAATCTGAGCTCCTCCCCCTCATCGACGGTCTGGAGAAGCCCAGTCCCATTGGAAGGACTGGATCTGGACTCAACTCCAAGAGTGCAAAGACCTCCGCACCACATCCTTCCATTACTGGCTTGCAAGCAGTTGTCCCTCTATACGCCAAAGGATTGGCGAAGATTGCTGCTGTTGATGCAGCGCAGGGCTCCCTGGGCTCGATGCTCATTACCTTGGTATGGCACGGGCTCGTCGCCCTCGCTCATCGTCCGTTCACTTCGAGCTCCCCTCCCGGATCCCCCAAACTACCGTCTGCGATTACGAAACACAAGACCACGCCGCCCACCAGCCCACCCGCTCGATTCGCGACGATCCTCCCCCATTCCCGCCCATCCACTCCCCCAAACCACCCAGTTGGATCCTCCTTACAGGGGGATGCTCGAGCGTTCTTCGAAATACTCCGGCACATCGCCAAGCCCTCGAAAGATAAGGCGGCCAGACTGTTGGCCTCAGAGGCTGTCGATGAAGCTTTCGACGCATTGGGGTCCCTGGTGTCGCTCCTTGACTTAATTCACAACAACCCACGTTCGCGGGCAACCCTCAACTTCGAGGCCGACCTGATGGCTGTCACGGACGATCTTCCCACCCTAATCGGCCTTCCCATCCTATTGCGTGCCTACGTGGTCACCGGAGGTTCCCAGGAAGGGGGGGAACTGCGCTCTGTGGCTTCAATTCTTGGAATGACTGAAGATGGCTACCGTGCAAACTGTCTAGCGGGTTTCAACAGGGCAGACGAATGCGAAGAGGTAGTTGGGAAGCACGTAATTTGTGTTTTGAGGCACGGTTCTGCCACGCTGGGAGCTGCCATGGTTGCCAACTGGCTCGAAGGGCAGATCCGTGATGCGCATTGACTGCATGGCAAATGGTGTATATCTTCGGTATTTCGTGCTGGTCATTATTTTTATCCGTTCGCTCTGTTAATACCTTCTGGTCCGTTCGTCGTGGTTAATCTGGTCGTTTCTTTTATTCTACTGGTGTACGGACTGCTGTTAATCCCGGCAGACCATTGGTCGCCGTTAAAGCACGAGTTTTCAATAAACCTTCATCTGTCTTGCGACTTTCCTCCTGGTGCTCAAGTAATCCCAATCTCAAATCCATGTGTGCGTGGTAAACGTGGGAATTAGCAGCCGTGGGAGTTTCTTACATAAACTGTACAGTCCGATCCTCGCAGTGGACAGGCAACACGACGACCTCGAAGAGCCAAGTCTCGAAACCTCTAAAACGAAAATGGAGTCCTTACGCTACCTCGGTTCGCTGCCAGGCCACGCAGGATGGGTCACCGCCATCGCCACCTCCTCCGAGAACCCAGACATGATCCTCACGGCTTCACGAGGTGCGCAGATCAGCCCGGGGGTTGGGGAATGAGTTCATTATCTGACACACGTCGCGACAGACAAAACAATCATCGTCTGGCAATTGACCAGGGATGAGGACGCGTTTGGTTACCCCAAACGCATTCTCCACGGACACAACCACTTCGTTTCCGACGTCGTTATCTCCTCCGACGGCCAGTTCGCTCTCTCCGCTTCTTGGGACCACACCCTCCGTCTCTGGGACCTGAATACCGGCCAGACGACCAGGAAATTCGTCGGGCACACCTCTGACGTTCTGTCTGTCAGCTTCAGCGCTGATAACAGACAGATCGTCTCTGGTTCCCGTGATAGGACGATCAAACTCTGGAATACCCTGGGTGAATGTAAATTTGACATCAAGGAGGACGGACACACCGAGTGGTGCGTTGTAATAGTTTGTGTTAATCTGGATTGGATCACCGATCTTCGTGCCTGCGTTCCAGGGTTTCGTGTGTGCGATTCAGCCCTAACTTGATGAACCCCGTGATCGTCTCTTGTGGTTGGGATAAGGTCGTCAAGGTATGCAACCGTCATAACGTTGGCCTTTTCGGTTCTCGAGAGCGGAGTGATGTTACATTTAATATTTGCTACTTCAGAGGGATTCACATCCCTATGAGACTACGATATATCACCAAGATCTCTGACCCGCTCACCTTTATTTTCGGCACCTTTCAACGACGTCGTTTGCTGATGATTCTGTGACTCTCAGGTTTGGGAGCTGTCGAAGTTCAAGCTGAGAACAAACCACTACGGTCACACCGGGTACATCAACACCATTTCCGTTTCCCCTGACGGTTCCTTGGCTGCTTCCGGAGGAAAGGACGGTATCACCATGCTTTGGGATCTCAACGAAGCGAAACACCTGTACTCGCTCGAGGCAGGGGATGTCGTTAACGCCCTCGTCTTCTCCCCCAACCGATACTGGTTATGTGCAGCCACCGCCAGCTGCATTAAAATCTTCGATCTGGAGAGCAAGTGCGTTAGAGTGCTATCGGTAGCCTAGTAGTAGTGCTAACGCTCGCGATGTTTTCAGGTCAATTGTCGATGAGCTCAAGCCAGAACGTTCCGACACCAGCAAGGTCAAGGAACCGGTGTGCGTGTCGATCGCCTGGTCAGCGGATGGCCAGACACTGTTTGGTGGTTTCACCGATGACCTCGTCCGTGTCTGGAGCGTTATCTCGTAATTGCTTTGTGGGGCTGGTTGTTTATTACATGACATGTTGTACCCTCAAAATCGATTGCTCCTGTATCCATGTTTGTTTTTCGCTTCACTCGGCGGGGCAGGTAGCGTGTAGTTTGGAAGCCAAACCGGAGAAGGTTCACTCGTCGATGCTCTTCTGAAGGGGTCTATACATCCGTTGCATCCCGGAGATTACGAATACGTTCTTCGTATGTGTATTTGTCCATCCCACCAAAGTCTATCGTGATGGCACCAGTTGAAATGTTCACCTGCAACTCGCATATGTGCGACACTCTGGCTCTCCAACTATCCCCTCTACCCTTAGCGTTAGCTTCTGGACGAGCGAAGTGTGGTACCAGACCTACGTTGCGGTACCATAGAAATCAGAGCGTTTGCTGACCAGCCTGGCACATTGGTCTCTGTTCGACGTAGCGTCGTAGATCCACAAGGTCTTTCCGTGGTAGATCTCTTGCCATCCATCGTAGTCCACGATCGGATTTGGTGGGTTGAAACGTTTCGCAGTAGGTGGGATAGTGAGTTTTCGGACGTCCACGTCGTTTAGGAGGCGGAGAGCGGCGAGGTTGGAAATTTCGGAGAAGTAGGGGCGGGTTTCGGGGCTTGGATCGAGAATGGTGATTATCTGCCCTGAGCCTTGGTCTGATGAACCGTCAGAGTCTTCTTTATCGCCTTCCGTCTTGACATCGGAAGTAGAGGCGGGCGCAGGCGGTTCGACGCCTTGATCCATCTCAACATCCTTCTCCTGATCCGGGGCTGATGAAGAGGAAAACTCCTCTTCGCCCTCTTTCAGTTTCGCGAGGAACGATTGCCACGCTTCGTCGTTTGAGAAATCTGTTCGGACGAGAATACCCAATCCGGGAGCTTCATCGTCCGCGATCTCGTCGAAGAGATCATCATCCATGAAGAAGTCGGATTCATCGTTTGGTTCTGGTCTAGAGAGCTGTAAAGGAGGCTCTTTCGTCATTCATCTTAGAGGCGTGGCGAAAGGCACCCACCTGGTCCGTGTACGTTTTCTGTTTTACGCTGGGAGGCATGTCCCAAAACTGTCGTATCGCTCGTAATCGCCATTTTCGCCTGCCTTCGAGCGGATGGCGAAGCTTGATCTCTGCGTATCTGGTCTATCGCGTGTCAAAAGCAGACAATGGGGAGTGGGGTTCGCCACGAATACGGATCTGAGGTAGCCAGACTTGATCAAGGACGTACCGCCAGGAATTTTGAAAAGAACGGATCAACGGGATCCATCCTTCGTTTCGGTGCAAAAAGTTGTGATCGTGGGAAATGCCTTGGGAGGCATTGATATCATTCGGTGGTGACTTCAACAGAACTCAGGTTGAGATAACATCGATTTAGAGAGCTCCCCGTCCTCTGAATTATAGACGAGCTCCACCCGAGACAGTATAGGGGTGCATGGTAAGCCGTAGGGGTCCGGTTGTGGACAGGATATGCTGCGAGGTCGTGCTGCCACCAAAATTTGACACGAAATGCGCAGCGTTGTTGACGTGGTTATACCATTTGCCAGATATTTGACCTGTTTCGTTGCCTGCAGACACCAGGGCAATCTCCCTCATGGTGCGATAAATCTGTCCATTCTATGCTACCTGGGAAGGGGTCATACTGCGGACTGTCTCGACCCAGCCAAACGGTCTGCGACCTGTGTTCACGAAAAGGGGTGTGTCAGCTAGTTGGACCGTGGGTGAAAACAACGGGAATCTTCCACGTACGTCTCGGATATAAGGAAGCGTTAGGAACGTTCCAATAAATGGTAGTTGCCGTAGGAAGGTCAAGATGACCGGGAAGAAATCACTGTACGGCAACTCTGTTATCGTTCCAAAGACGATGTCACAGCACGCCACGTACCCGAACAAGTTCAAGAACCCAAATATCTCCACGATGAACCCGATGAACGGCCATTTCAAGAATACGAGTAGGATGCCTCCAAGGAAACACAACGACCCTCGCATTTTCTCTTTCCGAGCGAAGAAGTAGAACGTCTTTTGTGTGCCGATGATAAGTGTCAGACCACACAGGAATAGAATCTGTTTCGACCCGGCCGGAAAATGCAAATACGTCATGTGAGACCGTGGGTAGTCGGTTGTAGGAGTGAGGTCAGACGTACGTTTCCCAGGGCAAGTAGGGCGCCGTCAAAGAAGAGTAGCACGCCGAGCATGATGAATATCCCCCCAAACGAGGTCAGGGCAACACCGATTTCTGTTACCAGTTGCGAAAGGGGGATCAGTTATCCGCCGAATATTCTATATAGAGATATTTGGACTGACTTTGAGCGTCCGTGAGCCACATCTTGTTCTAGCGTGCTGTGGAGGTGGGAGAGGAGGTGGAGGGGGTCGTGGGGCAACGGTAATGGGCTTGGAAGACGTGTCGCTACACAGATCGAGATCCCACGTGATCTCTGCGGTATAACCGCCCTGATTTATCCGCGCTTTGCGATCGCTTCCTTCTTTCCGACAATTATCCCTTCCTCATGGTGAAATCACCTCATCCAGCTCCGTCTTTTTGTTTGGGGCTAACTTATAATTTAGAGTAACGCAGTGAAGGCCGTCACCGCTGCAAAAACCGCCAGGAAGCGGAACAGAAAGAGGAAGAGGAGAGTTGCTTCATCCTCCGAATCTTCGTCGTCCCCCTCTTCAGAAGACAACTCGTCAGGCTCAGAGGGCGAAGGGCCGACCACGGTGAAACTAAAAACACAGGGATCCACGAAGCCTATCGTCCCAGAGGACTCTTCATCCTCGTCTGAATCCTCAGAGTCGGGATCTGAATCAGATTCTTCATCGGATGAGGAGTCTGTTCACCAGGGAGACGACGTGGAAATGCTTGATGCTTCAGGCCCCACCAGAAAATATGGTAAACAAGAGAGGACCGTGTATTCCCGTTCGCCTTCGCCCTCCCCAGCACCAATTCCTTCGTTCCTGCCGACAAAACTGGACGGTTCAGCTGACACGGAAGGCGAACAACAACTGAAAAACAGATTCCGAAAGTTCTGGATGCAGTCCGTCGCAGATGCTTTCCAGGATGACCTGGGACAGATTCACAAGGTACGTATTCGGAGGGGTTCTGAAAAGCAGGCTCATTCCTTTTCAACCGTTTAGGAACCCGGAATGAATAAATCTCGGTTGGCGATGCTTGTGGACTCCCTGGCCTCTGGCGCGGACGTTTTTACATCAGACGTTGTGGCAGAAACCCGTGGTGTGAATGAGATGGAGGTTGTTATGAGCAATCCAACGCACTGAAGCCCTTCTGGCGACCCTCTCACATGCCTGCCGGCCCCGCTGTCCCAGCAAACGAACTCTCAAGGAAGTCATCAAGTGGCGGTGGTTGACCGAGCGCAAATGAGAGTCGTGTTCAGGAGATGCAAAGGTGAAGATGCAGACGACGAAACCTAATATACAAATCGAGACGTTTATTCATCTGGAATCTCTATCTCGCCCGAATTAATCCCGTCGATGATATCGTGTGCTGGTTGGCCATCGACTGTGCAGCCAACACTCTGGGCAGTTCCAAGAATCTCCTTGACATTGCCAGCAAGGGTCTTGGCGAGGGATTTTGGGCGCATCTTGCGGGCAATCTCGATGATTTCATCCAGAGCAACGTTACCAGAGTGCTTGATGTTCTTCTCCTTCTTCCTGTCGCGTGGGGGCTCTGCAAGGGATCAAGTCAGAACGGTGGGGTGACGTAGGGTCTAGTTGGGCCTACCCTTGAGAGCCTTGATAACAAGAGCAGAGGCGGTGGGAACAACGTCGACTTTGGCTTGTCGGTTTTGGATTGTAAGTTGGACGGTCACCCGTAAACCTTTCCAGGCACCGGTAGCTTTGGCGATATCTTCACCGACCTTCTTCGGTGACTAGAAACGGAGATGAGGATGATGTGCCTGGACGTGTATGCGGTAGACGCACAAGACCGAGAGGTCCGATTTTGGGAGCGAGAGCAGCATTAGAACCTGGTTCACCACCAGTAGCCCTCAGGTAGATGATCTTGATTTCATTGGGATCCTAGAAAGCGGACGAATCAGCCTGAGATATCCTCCGAAGGAGACGAGTATGCTGACGAATTTTGGGGCCATTGCTGCGAGAGACTTGGGATGTGATCAGCACCCGATGGGGGATGGGAGGGGAGGGCGGTGTGGCTTGGGGATGAACTGTACAGTTGACGGGCGATCGGTTGGTCACGTGAGCGGGAGCGGGCCGATCAAAAGGGAGGGGCCGCACGTTCGTTTCTGACCGAAATGCGCTGAACACGGGTCGGTTGGCTATCCCACTCACAGACATCGGGGGAGGATCCCACTATGGGCGGATGGAACCTGAGTCTGAACTGATCTCACTCCCCCCCTCCTTCGAACATGTAGACTTGGACCACCTCTGCCGTCTTATAGGTCAGTCTTCTTGTTCTTTCGTTCCCCACCGAAACACGCCTTCTCCGCATGGCAGGCTGACCACACCAACAGCGGACATGCTGCAGCGACTGATAGAACATAACGACAGGATCCCTCTATCCCCGTATGCCATCGGGTCTCCTGCATCATCCATCGTCTCGCTCACAACTCGTTTCTTCAGCGAGGCGCTCACACGCTTCCACTCCCGCACCGCTCCGAACATCTCCGTCCTCGATTACCTCAGGCGAATCGTCCAATACACCAAAGTCGAGGTCTGTCTTCCCCAGATTTCTTTCATGTGCTCACTAATGCTCCCGTCGCACCTCCCGCCTATCCCCGGCATTGATAGAGGTGGTGCCTTCTGATCACTCTTCATTACATCGATCAGATCTGCGAGCGCAACCCCCGGTTTACAATAACCTCACTCACCTGCCACCGTTTCGTCATCACATCCATCTCAATTGCCTCCAAGACCTTCTGCGATTCATTCTGCCGGAACAGCGTATATGCCAAAGTCGGTGGAATCGCTACCGCGGAGCTCAACGTCCTGGAACGCGAGTTTTTGAGGATGATTGAATGGAGACTCACGGTCAGCCTTTGTCCTCGACGAACCCCTCACCCAACCCATCTCTCGAGCGGAGATGCAGGAGAATCATACTCATTTTTCTTCAGTGCAACGTGGAGCTGCTTCACAAGTATTACGTCAACCTCGTCCGTTCACACAGCAAGTCCCAATTCATCATCGTGGGTAGCCGTTCTTCCGAATCAGTCTCGTCCTCAGAACACTCTGAGGGCGAGGACGGAGATATGGTCATGGTCGATACGCCCTCCCGGCCGGGCACTCCCAGAGAAGTCCTTATGGGAGGTACGGACGTCCCAAGCAGCAGCAGCAGCGTTTCCGACTTCATGGGCGTCTCGATGCCGTCCACGGAACGACCGTACCAGGGACGAACGCCACCCACTATCGAGCAGAACATGGCCTTCGCCGATCTCCAACGCGATGGATTACCCTAGTGCAACATGCAGCAGGACAGATATATCCCAGACACACATACTCTAACAACAACCCACACGAACTCATACATACATTCACATCTACAATGGTCTCATCGTGCATGCTGTATTTTTGCGTCCATATTATAGGAATTTAACTTAGCGTTCTGGGTAACTTCACACATTGTCTATCTAGCCCGATACGCGCGCATATATGATGGTTCGATGGTCACGAACGTTTCTCTTCTAACTCTGCCCGCGCTTCACGTGCGACCCCCTCGACGTATGCGTGGATAGCGGGGAATACCGCAAAACCTGCGACCAACACCAGAGGAATGAGGAACGCGATCGTGGGGAGCAGCGTCTCTGGTATGCCCCCAAACCGAAGGGGTTCCAAGATAGCTATGAACTCGACCTTTCCGTAGTCGCTCATGGCCTGGCTGTGGGTTTGGTTGAGAGCTATTGCGCGCTGAGCCCAAGGAGCTAGGACGCCGGTGTTCGTGGGTCTGATTCGAGCGTACATATTTCGAGTTTCGGGGTGGGTAGGTGGGTGGTCAGTGATCCGCGTCACGTCGTGGTCGACTTTGAGAGCGTAATCTTGTGGTGTGTATGCCTCCAGCTGGAAGTCAAACGGATACTGAATTGGGAAACAGGACGTTCGCAACGTATGAGAATGTATTTCCGAAACGCAAGCAAAGGTGAGATAGTCTCAAAGATTCGCCACAGGAAACAAGGCGAATAGGAAGACAGCCAGGACATACCGAAGCAGGCCACGAAATCCTCAAGGTAAAACCTCGATAAGGGTTCCACTCCTCCGCGTCGAAATCGAGCACAAGCCACAGATCATCTTCGCACCATTCCCGTTTTCCCATACACCCCTCGGCATCCCCTTCTTGAGGCACATGGGTCATCACCCACCGCTGTTCGTTCTGTCCGCCCACTGGAGTCAAAACCGGCCAGTTGGGTGAGATCGAATCGACGGTGGGGATGCGGGGGCTCAAAGAGGGTGTGAGATTGATGATTTCGGTGTTGGCTGACGACGAAAGGATGTGAACGAGGAACGAAGTTAGGAGGAGGTGTCGTGGGTAGTGTAGCCACATTTGAAGGTAGGTCGTGAGGTCAGAGTGGGCGTTTGTGCCAGCGTCGATCGCCTCGGAGTTCGGAATGATCTCTCCTCCAACATTCCGTCACCTTCCAATGTCCAAGGAGAAATCCCCCATCCGGGCGCCCCCTAGCCTGTTCGACACTTCCTCCACCCCATCAAGCTCACACACCACGCCGCCCTTGCCACTCCCAGCGTCCGACGAGAAACCAACAAGGGGGACAAAGCGTGATTCAGAGTCAGGCGAGGACATTGATACACCCTCCAAGAAGCTGAAGTCGGAGCACGACGATGGCCCCCATCTGTCCAGTCACCTGAAGATCAAGAGACATTCTCCGAAGGCTCGCATCCCTACGCGTGGTTCAGCTTTTGCGGCTGGATATGATTTATACAGGTTAGACGCCGGTGTATATATTCAACCGTTCCGGTGACCCGGGACTCATCATCACGGGCGCTTACACTGGACAACTCAGCGCAGAAGAGAAAGTTATCCCGGCTTACGGGAAAGCTATCATCGATACCCAAATCTCGATTGTATTTCCTTCTGGAGCATACGGGCGTATCGCCCCGCGAAGTGGCCTTGGTGAGTGCCACCCACCATGAGAGCTTTCATCCCTTACTCATGGATGGTTCACTAGCTGCGAAGTTCGGCATCACCACAGGGGCCGGGGTCATCGACGCCGACTACCGTGGTGTCCTGGGTATATTACTGTTTAATCACGGGGAAATGGAGTTCAAGGGTCAGTTTCTTGGCTTCTGCCCACAGCATCTCCGTTTACACATTTTTCTTCCAGTCAGTGAGGGTGATCGCGTCGCTCAGCTGATCATTGAGCGTATCTACACCCCCGAAATTTCTGAGGTCGACGTGAGCTAACCCTCTCTTCTTACCCGAAACTCTCAATAACCCCTTCACAGGAGTTGGAGGATACCATCCGTGGCAACGGTGGGTTCGGTTCGACTGGAGGACATGTGGGTCTCTGACATCTCCACGCGCTCCCTCCCACCAACATATTTCTGGGAGGATAATCAATCATGGGAACGGTCTCCCCCCAGTCCTCTCCCCGCCCGGGTACCCACCGGGGGGTCTGACTTATTCGCCCGTATGTTGTATAATATCAATTGCATGACTATTTGGTTGCCCATGGTGTTATCCATTTATTTGATCCGATTCTCCACCGCTTACCCGGTGGACACTGCAAATTTCAAACCCAGCTTGTAGGAGGTGAGCTGGCAGATCCGGACAGATGCGCGTGCTCATTTCAGACCTCAGAGTTTGGGTGCTCGAAGTGAAACTCGTGGGCGGCAACCTGGACACCGAATTGCCATGTATTTGGCAATTGCGGGCCCAACGTTAGACTCCCGTCGTTCGATGGGGGGCTTTATCGGAGCTGTGGCACCCGCCTACTGTGAATCCCCGTGCAATGGCTTGGCAAGACCATACCACATCCTCCCAGCGGTGCCCTCCTCTTTGCTGATGCACGACTGTCTACACAGCTGTTGTTCATACACGTCAAAGAGGAATTGGTACGTGATGAGGCACATGACCACTTGCCACCGGAATTGCATCCAGGAATGCTCATCCCACATCTCCGTCAAGCGGGGAAACATCCGGCTCGAGACTTCGGACAGTATTGGACAAAGCTGAGCTGGGAACGCAGGAAACGGCGCACCGCGCAGAAGTGTGAAGAGGCAATCACGCCGGACCCAAAGATTCTCTGCATTCTTGACCCCACAAGACGGGTGGAAGTCTACAGGGACACCAAGGAGGACATGTCGTGGCTCACCGTTGGAGACCTTGAGCCGGTGGATGTCAGTCGGTGCTAGAGTGTAAAGGACTGAGAGGTTGTCTTTCCAGACCCGAAGAGGAAGGACGCTGTCAGAATTTACGACTGGGTCAGTCACGCACTCCACCTGCGGCCTCTTTGGTTTGTTCCATGACTTGCATGACCAAACTCAGGCATACGTAGCATTCTTCTACTTTCGGATGAGCGGGTGGGCGGTCGAATCCATGACGTGAGAGGTGTTCTTTCAGCTTCTCCACCGCGGTGTGGCCGGGAAAGCTGATGCCCTGAGTGGGGAGCAGGTCGACTGCATTTTTGGTGGCATAGACCTTTCCATTCACTAAGTTTACTGCTTCATGTCCGGATTCTCATAGGGTTGTATTAATCTCTCAGTTCTCCAACCACTCGCGATGCGGGGCAGGATGTAGCGTGTGCAATCTTCTGCATCTCGCAGAGGTGTTCCCCGTTTTCCCGAGTCCATGGGGCTGCGAAAACCCTGGACCGCATTGCGAGGAGCATGGAGACTGGTCGGCCTAGTAGTCAACCCCTAGATCTCAGCTCCCAGCCTCCACCATCAGGCCGGGTCCCCAAGCGGGAGTTTAACGATGGAGGCCGGCACATCTACGTTCCAAATCACCCACTGGTGACTGGGCGGACAAAGGGAAGGAAGTCAAGAGGTTCAATCTGTATTGGAAGAAAGTCAGGGTCGAGGGCGGGTCGAGCCATTACAAGTGGCTGGCACAGGTGTACGTCCCCACACTTTCCACAGTGGGCGAGATTCGGCACACGTGCATCAACGGCAGGGTTAGTCAGACGGTAATCACAGGCAAGCTAACAATACCGGGGGCTGTTTGGAGCATGGAGGGCATAAGATCAGCTACAGAGAGGTGCAGTTCGTGTTTTCCTAAAGCCATAATCCGCAACAACTCCGCCTGACGCAATGCATCCAGGTCCCTTGCAGAACGTGGATTGAAGATCAGCCAGGGCATGGTTTTTGAACCCAACCGGTTGCCCGAGGACTCCCCAAGGGCCAAACAGGAACTAGACAGATTCGTTGAGGGCTTCCAGAGGCGCCTGATGGATTTCGATGGGCACAACACCAGTCTCCGGGTCTTTTGCCGAGTCGATGTCGGGGTTTCCATTGATCCGGGAGGAAAGGCGTCCTACTTCGTCAATGAAGTCGAGAGGGGGTCACCACCTCTTTATTCGTCGGTGATGGGCAGTGCACAGTGGGTCAGGTGGGGATGGGCGTTACCAGATTTTTTAAACCCTGGATAACTGTGGAGAAGGGTAGAGTAGGGTGAGGGCGTAGCGTAAGGACATCAGGTCCGGTGCAGTCAAACTAAATATCTTTCCGTTACCACTTCAGAATGGTGTGTATAAGTAATTGCTTCTTCTGTTCTTCCCCTCTTGCAAGAAGGCCAGCCTGAGCATCGGAAAGTGTTCAAATCCAATGTAATCGACTGGGCTTCGCATTCCCAACTCACTGTTGAAATACAGGTTGTCGCATAGAAGCGTCGTGGACGTAGTAGACAGAGATCGACGAAAGGAAGTATTATCTAATCGGTCACAAACTACCCCTCAACCATGTCGTCCGTCGAGCAGGCCGAACTCCGAGCTTTAGTCGTCAAAGCATGTGCCAGGAGTGTCAGCGCCGTGATTTCTGGCTCGGATCGTAACTCCAGCCGCTGCGTAATATCGAAGCCCTACTTCATCAAATGGGCCGAACCAGAACTCCACGACGCCGCCGCGACCCAGAAGTACGTCTACAGCCAGGCTATTCAGGATCCCAAGGCACCGCGTGTCCCCAAGGTCTACGATTGCTTCGACCATGATACGATCACGTATCTGGTCATGGAGTATATCCAAACATCACCCACTCTAGATGCTACATACTTTCACCAGCAGACTGCGAACGCTATCGACTGGCTTCTACGACTTCCCGCCCCGCCCGGTGCAGGAATTGGACCTCTTGGAGGTGGATATGCCATCCACCCAATATTCGGAGAGTGGACAGCGCCGCTGCGGTTCTCATGTAATGAGGCACTAGAAATCTTTCTGAACAAGGTACAATATTTCGTCTCTGCACTTCCTGGTCGATCGTTTACCGTCGAGCCTTAGTCCCTCGAATGCCTTCCGGGCAAATCCCATTGGGACCCCATCCGGATTAGGGATGAGCCGCTTGTGTTTACACAGTCCGACATGCATGAGGGAAACTTCATCCTTGATCACACGGGCAGGCCTTGCCTCGTCGACTTTGACAGTGTTGGACTGCTGCCAAAATCTTTTGCCGTCTACACGGTAAAGGCATCCGGCAAGCCGTTCGTCAGAAGCGTCGCCAAATACTTACCGACATGGACATCCCCTAACCTGGTTTCGTTGAGCAAAGCTGGCGCGATCCTTATGATGCTCGCCGACGCGACACTTGGTATAACCACTTGAATCACTGGTCAGGGTATTTCAAACTGACGACGGAAACAGGTCTAGATGAGAATGGCCGAACAAGGGTAACCGTCCCTACTACTGATGAGTCTCAGTGCGTTCTTGTGACTTAGTTTTTTCTACCCTCGAGGCACGACTCGCCTCTCGTTGTGTACTGTGAAAATGAACTTCTTCGCCTCAGATTGCCATTTGTGTTGTTTGCACTGTGCGTTCCTCGCAGGGAAATACGTACACACGGCTACGCTTTCATCGATACCGAAGAGTTTGAGAGCCATCGGGGGCGACCGTGGGGCTGAACGCACCTACCATACACGTAGGGTTATGGTGAAGTACGATGCTTTATTTGGATGAGCAATTAGTTAATCTGGTGATCGTCAGTGCACTACTGTGGTCTGCTTGAGGAGACTAGCAATTAGTCGGCTTTGTGCCGAGGCGGAGCCCGGCAAGGCTTGTACACAGTAATGAGTGTACGGTCAAAGCCTTCATCGGATTTCGAGGATTTGGGATCGCGTCTGTGCTACACCAGGCATTGGCATAGGCGGCAGTTAGGCGCCGTGATTGACGAGCTATGTGAACACCGGGTTCTATGATATCGAGGGTCATCTAAACCTTGCAAGAAAGGTAACCGACCGGGCTGGAATGGGGACATGGAATCGAGAAGGCAACCAAGTTGCAGTGGGGATACGGGCCACGGCTATGTGAATGAAAGGCACAGGACGAGCGCAGAATTCAATACTACAGATAGGCGAGTCAGTTATCGTGCGTTTGCGGTAACCGATCCTTTCCGGGATAGGAGACCATACGTTAGACAATAGTAGAAAATGGCGTCGGGGGATAAATGTCAACGGTGTGCGTAGATGATCCGTTCCTCGAGGGGTATAGTTCCGGAATATCGTCGCATTGACATCCACGCGACGGACCGAACGGTTATCAGAGTACGAAAAGTCGGTCCATGTCCTGTAGAAGGGCAGTCAGCCGATAGAAGGTCAGAGCGACTTGTTTTCACAACGTACAACCGGCCATAGACTTCCCAACTGGAGCTCCTGGAAGTTGTCCATCTCACCCACCGGTTCGGCACCTTCGGGATCCGCGCTCTTTCCATCAGCTATACGACGGGCCCGCCTCTCCTCCCTTATACTACGATGGAATTTCCTCGTAAGCGAATGCATCTTGTGGCTACCGGGATAGGGAAGAAATCTTTTAAAATCAAATCTCCGTTGAGTCGAAGGGAGACTCACTTAAGACGAGTCATCAATTCAGAATATGTGATTTGTGGCTTTTTTTCTGATGCGGTTTGTTCAGGAGGTGTATCGATCTGAGATGGTGAAAACTGCTCACTAAGGGTGGCAATCAAATACTATGGGACAGACTGTGAGTGGTCATAGAGTGACACCAGCAGGCGGGATCAACGCACTGTTGTCATCGAAATGCTACCTCCGCTGCGCGTACTCGCATCCCAGAAGGCTCGATCATCGTCAGATAACGAGATGGATATCTACGGGAACCAAGGGAGTAAATATGGAGGGGTAGAGGAATAATTGAAAGCCCAACGCACCACATCAGGATGATCGAAGGTCGTCATCCCCGACGTCTTGTTCTCCTCACGACACCATCCATCGCACTCGAGCGTGCGTTCCGGAGACAGGCACCTTTCCCCGTCGTGCCTGGTACGGTCCAGGGGCCCGGGCCTCTCCCTGTCATTCTCATCAGGCTCCGAGGACGCGTACCTTTCCACATGGTGGTTATCGGATCCCTTGACCAGTTGCTCCAGTTCGGTGATTGGGTACTTGCCCTGCATAGCGTGTTCAAGGCCGGATAATTGGGCGTATTCTTCGCCACTGTCGATCCACGACTTGGAGTTGTATCCGTCCGGGAGCCCAGAACCAGTGTCTCGGGCGTTCTTCCTAACTACACGAGGGGGTAAGGTGACAATGGATAATGGATATACTATGCTGACGTACCAACGCGGTCTTGGAGGGTTTTGCTCCTACGCCTTCCCTTGTCGACCCATGGCCGATAGACATCATTGCACCTATGATGGTTAAGATCTTTCCGGATGTAAGCGATGGTTGGTGGAGGGGTGTGGAGGAGATGTTACCTACTCAACAGGGTGCCAGAGTTACTTGAATCAAAGATCGCAGTAAGCGCAGAACCGTTGGGAAGAGGCTTGACTAGCCATTTGTGAAGCGTCTGTATGAAAGGGTACGGTTTTGTTGTGTAGTAGGTGAGGTGGCACAAGGGACGAACGTTGTCTCGAATCTGGGTTCCATCAACTGTGACGACCGCTGATGTGATGGAGCGCTCAATGTGCATAAACGAATGAGGGGCCCGAGTGCACTCACTCTCATCCATCCCGTCTTCTTCGCTACCAGTGGGGCAGGGCAACTGGCCTGAATGGCCGGTGTCTGATCGTTGGGGGTAGCGTCAGCGCTGGTGATGGTGAATGCGAGGACGGAGGGTTCTTACAGTAGAAGAAACGGCGGTCCCCTGGCACTACTCCACGACAGAGGGCCGTGATCTCGCGTTCCTGAAGCAAAGGATCGTTAGGGTATGTGGATCTGGGGCGAGGTAGAGGGAGGGGGCGAACCAAGTTGTGCTGTGTGGGTCGATATCTCTCTTCTACACCGGCTTCGTCGGTCATTATGACGATATTGATATACCCGCAGTGACCTGGAAGGTATCAGGCGGTTGCGTGGGAGAGAGGGAGAGAGAGAGAATAGTGGATGGGGGGACCCCTCACCTCGAAGGAAGGTGGCGATACTAGTAACTTTGTGGATCGACGTGGGGAAAACACCCCACTCCCTTCCCACCTCGGTGTGATCGTAACTGATTCCAATGAGTAAAGCTTTCTTCTGAACCGCGGGATAGCGGGTAGGGTGTCTCATTGATGTATATGCACTGGCGGGATGGTCAGGGGAACGGTATTCTTGGTGTAAGGGAGATAGAGGTTCTAGTGGTGCCATCCTATCCGTTGCTCTGTGTTCGGTTTCGCCGTGTTTATACGAGGGAATGGGTGGGGTAACGCTAAGCGAACCGACGGACCGCGGGTCCGCCAAGGGCTCTACCTGGTATCCAATTGCTCCCACTGACCAGAGTGTGAGTTCCTGGGTGACCCGCTGGCAGTGGAAACGAACCTCCATCCATACCCACTGTGATTAGTGGCCTCTTCTCAGTCAGTCGGATGGACAAGTCTGCACTGTCTCCAGGCTGCACAGAAAATTGAGCGGCTGAGATATCCTGCACAGTTGTGGGCCTTACGTCACGCAATTGCGCCATGTCTTGATGATGGATGAGGGCCGAGTCAACGCTAGAGTTCTAATGTGGGCGGATTAGAGGCCCCTCAACGTTCCTGGCGCACTAGTTGCTAACTCGCCTGGAAAATGTAATCTGCGATCGTATCGAAATCGTCCTCTCCGTCCTACGGAGAGTGGATCAGAACGGGTGAAAAGGGGAAGAAGGCGCGCAAAAAACGCACTGGAGTAGTATTATGGATAACAGTATCAGGTTCAGAGCCAATGCTGGTTACCAAGCTATTGCCACCGTCCCCGTCAAACAGAATTGGCGCGATGTCTGAGCCCGAGTCCGACCTATATTCTGCCTCAAGCGGGGACCCTCCGCCGTGGCTGCCCCCCGGACCGAGGTCGTGGGGACCTGCGGTAGCTTTTACGACCCTGGGGATCCCCAGCCTCCTGCGAACGGTATAGTAGCGGACAAAAACGCATTGGTGGTACTCATCCAAAACTGTTTCCATGGGAATGTCGCTAGAGGACGCCGGGTCCATAATTTGTGTAGAAGAGGGAGGGCGAAGCGTCTGTGGGCCACAGTTCGTGTGAACCACTCCCGGTGTGCGCCACGTTCCCCAAGGGGAGGAGTCCCCAGGCACTGAAATTGTGAACCCCACCATCAGGTCATCGCCGTCGTTGGAATAAGCCATCATCGCGAAATCCCTGGTCATGTCGACGCCAGTGACAAGGACCGGCTTAATATCTTTAGGGTGTCCACGCTCGCGGGCAAACGTTACCCAAGAGTCGTAATGCGCTTTCGTATATTCTTCAAACGTCCGCCCTAGTTTAACGTCTTCCCTGTAAGTCGGGTGCTTAGTCAAAAGGGCAGCTCCTTGGCCTCCTGTGAGCCGGAACGAAGTGGTGGAATTGGGCTCAAACAACCTGGATCACACGTCTGAGGTTCTGGAGGAAACAGATGCAACAAAACGTACGGGTTTGTCGATGCTTTAAGGCAAGTTTGAATCTCTCGGACGGTGTTCGTGGGGAGACACCCGGGCGAACGAGGTTGGGTATTGAAAGTTGGCCCAATCTCCAGCTGCTTAAAACCCCGTGGGACATCGACACCTATCTCCCTCCCGTCCGGTGACCAACCAGTAGAAAACAAAAAATGGAAACAGCCTCTGAGAATATACCCCACATCTCCTAGTTGGATACGTGTGAAGTCAGTGAGTGGGGCAGGCTCCCTGGTGAACGATGCATTCAGGTGCGGTACGCAAGGGGAATGCGGGGAACAAACCACAAAGCGTCTCCACGATTAAATCGAGACATTTGCCTAAGACAAGTCGGCTCAAAGTTTTGGCGGAAACGTTACCATGACCCACCCTTTGTATATCTCCCATTCCCAACATGATCGCCTAGAGGGCATGAGTAGCGGTAAGTGGAGGGAGGAGATCGTGGGTGGCGCCGGCGTGAGGGGAAGGGAGCCGGTGAGCTTCGCAACATAAGTTGGTGGTCAAGATAACGTTAGTTTCGGCTGCGGACCGAGAGCATAGGTTTTGGAAGGGCATGTGTTCTGTTAACCATATTGAATGTCGGAACCACGCGACTTTTGAATTGCTAGGGGAGGAAAGGGTGGGAGGCCCCAATAGTAGGCCGAGAGGTCTGATCCGGAATCACCAAAATCCCGGTGAGTTTGGTCCGGATTGAGCGCTTACATGCACTTCGGAATAAACCCGTCGGCCTGGTCCATCCAGTCTTCTGACAGTCACCCAGGTAGATCACGCTTGGTCCCTCTGCCACCGACAGGAAGCGCAAACGAGGGGTATGTCCTCGGGCGTTGCATGTCGTAGCAAAATTTCTCTCGTTTTACGCATCAGATGGGCCGGCCTTCCCCACGTTTGGGACCATAACCTTGTCATCCCTGTCGGGGGTAGGGAAAACTTTGCGACAGCACACGACATGGTTGCACTCACCGCGAATGAACGTTGGGTGTTCACGCTTCCAGCAGCAGCGGGACTGCGCACGATTGATCTTTCGACATTTCGACGATAACGTTGTCTGAAGTTGTCGCGGCCAGACACTCAGTTGGGTGCGGGTAATCACTGGTAGTAATCAGCATGATATGTACATAGTATAAATACAAAAGGGTCACAGGACGCTCGACTTGTAACACTCTACTGGCGTCCAGCTATGATCCAACCCAACCTGTGGTGGTTCCCTTCCAAAGCAATCAGCCGAGCTCTCAGCTTCATACCACAACTAGCCGACCCGTCCACATTATGGAGGTCATCCACCTCTTGTCGTGTCCTCGTGACTTCTTGCCCGATGAGATTGAGATACAAGTTCAGGTACAGTGGGACAGGTTTCAGCTACTTACTTGCCCACGCCATCGCACGTACGCATGATTTTTTCCTCAACCACAGCGACTCCTCATCGTAACGGCGCCGCGGCGCCAGTCCCCGACTCCACTAGTAACGAATTATCGGATCAGATAGGATGGTCTCTTTTTGCAAACCCGGACGGTTTTCGCCCCAAAACTGTTTTCTGTGAGGCCCGGTTCAGTTGACTCAAACATCCTTTCACTCCCAAGATGAGCGAGAACCTCTCGGACTTGGCGGTTTCGCATTTGACTTGGCGGTCAAAGTCACGGTCTGCGTCGTCGGGGTAAAAACCGGTCTTCTGCCGGACTCGTGGTTTTCCTTCCGCCTCGGTGAGACAAGTATACTATGAGCAAACTTCGCCAATTATTTCCTTCCACCCTTGCACTTGAGTCTCGATTTTATGATACACAGTGGGCCACGTACTGAAGGTCCGGATCGCAGGTTTGAGGTGGGCTGAGGAAGGTCTAGCGACAGTTACCGCATGCCTGCGCACCATGTTGTTTGGCCACGTTCGGCGGGGCCGCGGTGTGGCCCTCTCCCCACTAGGGAACTTGTTTGCAGATTCACTGATCTCTTTTGCCAGCCAGGTTTCAAGTCGCGAGCACTCCACGTAATCAGCGGAGGGTGCAATCGCTCACGGCCTGGGTGCTTTGGCGACTCGTATCCAATCCTTCACAACCCGTGCAGGAGATTTGATCCGGTGTCTCCCCACAGGGTGACCGCTGCACTCGCGCTGTTTGGATGGCTCACTCCAGTTTGGAAGGTACCTATGCGAGAAAACTGCTCTTAGATTCTTTTTTATTTCTTGATCTCGACTTCTGCTGCTTTCACCACATCCTATTCCCCGGCCTCCACAGTAGTGGTCAATCCCATGACATGAGCTTGAGGGTTCCAGACCTCGGTGAGTGCTACATTCCAAGGGCCGAATTTTTTTGTTCGTGAACACTACCATTTTCGACCCATGAGGAGGTTGAAATCCATTGCTCTGCCCGCTCCCGCCCCAAATTTGGGATTTGTCCTTCAGGTGCCCCGTGTTTCGGCTCTCATTTAACTGTCCTACCAATCTGTGTTCCCTGCAACTGGCGGACAGGAATCGAGAGAACCGCTGTTTCGACATTTTCAAAGGGATGGGAAAAACGTGCCGGAGTTCGAATTCGGCCGCGAGATACCGATCTGACCGGCATCACGTCATTGGTCCACATCGCCAGCAGGGGGGTCGATACATTTCATCACGGGTAGGAGTCGGGGAAGCATCACGCATCACCAACCAGCTCCTTGTGCTTGTAGAAATAGAGGTTGTTCCATAGAAACGTTGTGGACGTAGAAGACGAAAGAAAAGTTTAATCTAATTGGTCGCAAGTTACATTCCAACACTCCTCAACCATGTCGTCCGTTGAGCAGGCCGAACTGCGATATCTATGATGCTCACCGACGCGACACTTGGTATAACCACTTGAATCACTGGTCAGGGGATTTCAAACTGACGACGGAAACAGGTCTAGATGAGAATGGCCGAACAAGGGTAGTCATCTCTACTACTGCTGAGCCTCGGCGCGTTCTTGTGACTTAGTTTTCCCCACCCTCGAGGCACGACTCGCCTCTCTCCGTGTACTGTGCAAATGAACTTGTTCGCTTCAGATTGCCATTGTGTCTGCACTGTGCGTTCCTCGCAGGGACATACGTACACAGGGCTGCGCTTTCATCGATACCGAAGAGTTTGAGAGCCATCGGGGGCGACTGTGGGGCTGACCGCGCACCTACCATACACGGAGGGTTATGGTGTAAGTACGGCGGACGTCAGAGTGTCGTACAACCTCCCGAGAGTTTGTAGTATCGCTGAGAAACCACCGTTCTTGTGAGTCCCTGTTCAATAAGGTTGAGGTATAAGTTCAGGTTTGAGAGACCGTCGCCCAACAACAGATCCCTTGTGATCTTCTTCACCTCGTCCTGAACCGTGGTATCCAGTTCGTCATAGTGGAACCAGAGCGTCCCGTACCACCACTTCGACCTATCACTACTCGGTGAGAGGAGCACTCCGAAGAGGATGGTGACACTCACTGCGCCATTGATGATGGCCTGCGTGCGTGGGGTTGCGTTTTGTTAGCCAAGATCAAAGCCCAGCCAGCCCATTAGCCCTCGTGGCGGGGTTGCGGCGTGTACGAAAACGTTGATAACACGGGGGGGCGCATTTTCGGAACCCTGCACACACCGCATCGAGGCTTGTGTGTCTGCGGTGGATTCATGAACAAAGGCCACAAGCATCCGCAAGTAGTTATCGCCTGGGGTCAGCTTTCCTGGCGCCGTAAGTGGGAATCCGGTAACCAATCAAGCAATTCTGGATATAAACACAGCGAAATAAAAGTAAGGTCGCGGGATACGTGACACCCTACCGTCCTCCCCGGTGCCGCCCATCTATAATCTGGGCCAACCTGTGGCGGTTCTCCTCCAGAGCAGCAAACCGAGTTCTTACCCTCACACCAGCCTGTACTCCCCGCCTTATCTCTTGCACAATAATATCGCGGTACAACTCCAGGTCCGAGAGTCCGTCGCCAAGCGACATACTCTTCGCAATCCCCTCCACTTCCTTAAGAACCGTAGTATCCAGCCTGTCGAGGTGGAGCCAAAGCACGCCGTACCACCACTTCAACCCTTCACCATCAGCCAGCCCTCTCGTATACTCCAATAGATCGGTGGCATTCTGCAAACACCACTTGAACGACTCCAGCTCCTCCTCGACTAGAGCGCAGTGCGCCAGCACACACCAGAACCTGGTGGGTATGTGTTTCCTCCACTCCGAAGAGCGGAGCATTCCAAAGAGGATTGTGACGCTGCATCTCTGAACGAAATCCCCATGGAGGGCGTCGTCGGTTTTTTGCACGGCGAGGTGCTCGCAGAACTCGGACATCTCCTCCGGCTCCATGACGGGTGTTGGAGAATCGAACCATTGGCTGGATATGAGAGCCATCAGGCCAGCGGCCTTCCACCGAAGGTCGGAGCTGTTGCTGGGGCGTATTATTGAACGTATCCCACTCACGAAGGATGGGCTGGCGCAATCGAATTTCCCGATGCATTCGACCACCAGGGGGTCGGGCCAATGGCCGGATGACAGCTTGACGAGGAATGGCTCCAGGGCGTATTCGATGGAAGATGTGTGATCCTCTCCCGCGCCTTGGAGGTCGAGGTGGTGACCGAGGAACTTGAGGATTTCCTTGGGTTCTCCGGCCGCCGGTGGTGAGGACTCAACGTTCCGTTTGAATGCCCCATGAACCGCGAGGCGGGCGGCCTTCCAGTTGTTAGAAGCCATGATCGTCTTGAACAGCTCGTAGCTGGCGTTGGACACGTCTTCGACTGCGAGCCGCGTGACAAGCCGGAGCGCACGAAGGGCTGACGGCGTCTGTATAGATTTGGAGGAGAATATCGTCGAAAGAACTTGGAAGACCTTCCTGAGGATGGGTATCTTCTCGCGGCTGGATGAGAGGATCAGTATGCGGCGGGGAGAAAAATACAAGATCCGACCTTTTGTCTCTGACGGTAATATCACCGACGTGCAAACAGACGCCAATCATCAACCCGATAATGAAAAGGCAGTCTGTGATGACGATGTCACTTGGCGGTCGAAGGGACATCGAGCTTTCCACGAAACTCGTTACGACCTCTGACACTCGTCCCTCGTGCCAGGCGAGGTAAAGGAAGACATGCGACATCCATGCTCTGTGGGGTGGTGTCGCCAACATTCGCTCCCAAGGAAAGCCGTTACCATGACCGAGTGTCACGTCGACCATGAGAAGGACGGTCGCAAGGTCAGGATCATTACTGTAGTCCGTGGGCGACAGGGGTGTGTGTTTCTCGCATAGGGCCGCCCAACTGTCCTGTTTGTGTTCCTCGTATTGGGTGATACAGCGTCGTTGGAGTTCTATGTGAACGAAAGCCCTCGCACTACGATACGCTACATCTCGCGACTTGGGAATCACGGCCGGACTCGGGCCAGAAGAATCGAAGCAGTTCATGAGGATATCGTAGACGCGTTTGAGTGGGGTGTTCTTGATTCCGCCATGCCAAATGATTTCCGGTATGAAGTCCATGATCGATGTGACGACATCGGCATCGGTCGACATTACTAACGCACGACTGATGCACCTAGCATCAAGCCTATCCCCCTCTGCATCCACTTCCTGGATAAAAAGAGGAGCAATCGACCAGGGAAAGTGGATCGCGGATGGCGCCATACATGTGAGGGCAGTGATGTTGGCCTCTAACGCGTGTCCTCTCCCAACGGTGTTCATCGAAAATTGCGGAGCCCATCGAGATGCTAGCGCCCTGGGTTGTGGGGGTTGCTGGGGTCCGAAGGTTTGTCGGAGGATTCTCCAGTACGGGGTAACCAGGCCGATTAAGGAACGACTCAGGAGGGAGAATGGGGTTTGGAAGGGGCAGTCGAAAGAAAATATGGACGCCGTCGTGATGAGTAGGTAGAATAGGAATCCAAAGCTCGTGAACCCAATCAAGACCGACGAAACCGAACGGTTGACCTCCCAGAGGTATCGAGAGAGCGCGAATCCCAAAAGAACCAACGCACACTGAAGGATCAGTGGCAAGGATTCCATGACGACGTGAAATTTCCAGGTCTCAATCCCATCCAACTTCCTCTCACGCACCCTGCTCCTATCAACGGCCGACCCGCGGGTTTCGCTCTGCCTATACCGATTGAGCCACTGCTTCCCGAGCATGGCAAGGAACGACGCCAGGAGAGTAGCAGACAACGTCGCGTAGAGAATGCATTGTACCTGAACGATAACGGGCTTGGGGCCGGACCACCGAGGCACGGAGGCCACAGGATCAGCAGGGAGTGTTCCAGTGGTGGCATTGAGGAGCATCTCGAGTAACCTGTTGTTCATCTCCTCGTAGTCCGGCTTGAGTTCCGATTGGACGTCGATGACAAACGCCGACGTCACAGCCAAGAACAGACCCGACTACGTGAAACCTCGTGGTGAGCGTCAGGTCCCGGGTGGTCCTCGGGCCCCACTACTAGTACACGAGTGGACACTCACAAAAATAAGCGTGGTATTCAGGTCTTCATCATATTTTCTCTCGAAGTCTCGATCGCGCTCTTCCATTTCTCGTTGAAATTTGTTGTAGAACTCCATTTTGGGGTTACCTCCAGATCCTGCGCCGCCCAGCACGGACTTTAAGGCATTACGAAGGGCTTCCTCCAATCTTTCACAGCTTGATAAGAGATCATGCAGTAGCAGTCTAAACGGCTACTCACGTCTGTTTATCCAACTTACCCACCCCGTGCGACATCCTGGAATCGAAGTTAGGAATGGATACAGGAACAAGAACAGGAACAGTAGTGGTGGTGGCGGCGCTCTGAACGCGCCGATCACAAACGTCGACGGTTGTGCTGCTGTCGAGCAAGCGCTTTTGGGACCAGGTGCTACAATAAAGAAAAGGGAAAGTAGGGGTTGCAGATAAAATGGCATTTAATGGTAAAAAGATTGATACAAAACAAACATACACAGAGGTCGCAGGGTACTCCCGCGACAATCTACCGGCGCCGACCTGTAATTCGACCCAACCTATCGTAATTCCCTTCCAGCGCGATCAACCGAGCTCTCAGCCCAATGCCAGGCCGATCCAGCCTGTCCTCGCTGCGAAGCTCAGCCACCTCCTGCCGTGTCCTCACGGCCTCTTGCTCGATAAGATTGTGGTACAAGTTCAGGTCCGAGAGACCATCGCCCAACGACATTTCCCTCGCGATCCTCTCCACTTCCTCCCGAACCGTGGTGTCCAGCTTATCGTAGTGAAACCAAAGCGTGCCGTACCACCATTTCAATCCTTCGCCATCAGGCAACCCTCTCGTAAACTCCAGCAGCTCGATAGCGTTCCGCAAACACCACTTGAACGACTCCTGCTCCTCTTCAGCCATAGCGCAGTAGGCGAGCATGCTCCAGAACCTGGTGGGTATATGTTCCCTCCACTCTGGCGAGCGGAACATCCCAAAGAGGATGGTAACGCCACGTCTCTGGACGTGTGGAGCGTGTGTAACGTCGTCAATCGCGAACACGGCAAGGTGTTCACAGAATTCGGCCATCTCTTCTGGTTCCATGACGGGTTCTGGGGAATCGAACCATTGGTCGAATATGATAGCAATCAAGCCAACGGCTCTCCCCCGGAGTGTGATATGGTTGGTGGGACGTAGTATCGAACGCACCCCTTTCACGAAGGATGGGCGGGCACAATCGAATTTCTTGGTGCATTTGACTACCAGAGGATCGGGCCGGTTGCCGCGTGACTTGGAGAGAATCCCCCCCAAGGCAAATCTGATGTCAGATCCATGAGCTTCCCCTGCCCCTTGAAGACTAAGGTGATAATCGAGGAACTTGAAAATTTCTTTTAGTTCTCCCAGCCTGGATGGCTTCACCCCGACGCCCTCCTGAAATGCCCCGTGAATAGCGAGGCGGGCGGCTGCCCAATGTTGGTCTGTCAGGTTTTCGTAAGCCATGGTTGTCTGGAACAGTTCGTAACTGGCTTTGGCGACGTCCGAAACTGCGAGCCGCGTTATGAGCCGGAGTGCGCGAAGGGCCGACAGCGTTTGTATAGATTTCGAGGAGAAGATTGTAGAAAGAAGCTGGAAGATTTTCCTGAGAATGGGCTTCTTCTCGCGGCTGGGTAAGAGGATTCAGTGAACGGAATTCGAAAACAAAAAATGATTCCAACCTTTTGTCTCTCACAGTGATGTCACTGACATGGAGAGGAACGCCGATCATCAGCCCGATGATGAAGAGGCAGTCGGTAATGACAATGTCGCTTGGGGGTTTAAGTGAGAGTGAATTCTCCACGAAGTCCATCACGACCTCTGACACTTGTCCCTCGTGCCAGGCGCGGTAGAGGAATGCGTGTGACATCCATGCGTGATGGGACGGTGTCATCTGTACTTGTTCCCAGGGAAATCCGTCGTCGTACCCAAGTGTCATGTCGACCATGAAAAGGACGGCCTTGAGATCGGAGTCGGGCCCGTGATCCGCGGGCGACAGGAGGGAATGGTTTGTGCACAGGGCCTTCCAGTCATCCTGCTTGTGCTCCTCATACTTGGTGATACAACGTCTCTGGAGTTCGATGTGAGCGAAAGCCCTCGCGCTGAGGTACGCTACATCCCGCAGCTTGGGAACGACAACCGGGCTCGGGCCCGAGAAATCAAAACAGTCCATAAGGATGCTGTAGACGCGTCCGAGCGGGACATTCTTGATCCCGTCGTGCCAAACGATTTCCGGTATGAAATCCATGATCGACGTAACGACATCGGGATCGGTCGACATCACGAACAGACGGGTGATACACCTAGCATCGAGCCTATCCACCTCCGCCCCTGTTTCCCGGGTGAAAAGAGGAACAGGTGACCAAGGGCACTGGGTGGCGGCCGGCGATATGGAAGAGTGGACAGTTTCCAACTCGTATCCTCCGTTAATCGCGTTTATCGAAAGTGGCGAATCGGGTTGCGTCTCTGGGGTTCCTAGTTTTGGGGGTTGACCCTTCGGTCCGAAGGTCTGCCGGAGGCGTTGCCAGTACGGGATAGCCAGGCCGATTACGAAACGGATCAGGAGGGAGAATGGGGTTTGGAAGGGGCAGTCGAAGGAAAATATGGATGCCGTCATGATGAGCAGATAGAAGAGGAACCCAAAACTCGTGAACCCAATCACGACCGACGAAACCGAACGGCTGACCTCCCAGAGGTATCGAGAGAGCGCGAATCCAAGAAGGATTATCGCGCACTGAAGGATCAGCGGCAAAGACTCCATGACGATGTGGAACTTCCAGATCTCGACCCCACTCAACTTCCGCTCGCGCACCCTGCTCCTGTCCGCAGTTGACCCACGGGTTTCGTTCTGCCTGTACCGATTGAGCCACTGTTTCCCAAGCATGGCGAGAAATGATGCTAGGAGAGTGGCAGATAACGTTGCATATAGGATGCATTGAACCCGGACGATAGCAGGATCGGGGCCGGACCACCGGGGAACAGCGGCAGCCGAACCGACAGGGGTGGTTCCAGTGGTGGAATTGAAGAGCATCTCAAGCAGTCTGTTGTTCATCGCCTCGTAATCAGGCTTGAGATCCGATTGCACGTCGAGAATGAACGCCGACGTCACAGCAGAGAATAAACCGGACTGAGCGAAACACCACGGTGAGTACCAGGTCCCCCACCCCGAGGGTATGAATGAATGCTCACGAAAATGAGCGTCGTGTTCAGGTCTTCGTCGTATTTCTTCTCGAAATCCCGGTCGTGTTCTTCCATCTCCCGTTGAAACTTGTTGTAAAACTCCATTCTGGGGTTGGCCCCAGGCCCGGTGCCTCCCAGCACGGATTTCAGGGCATTGCGGAGGGCCTCCTCCAGTCTTTCACCGTTCGATGAGAAGATTGCGTGATCGTCACTCGAATGACCACGTACTTCTGTTTATCCAAATCGCCAGCCTGTTTTTTCTTCTTGGAATCGAAATCAGGCATAAGGGCGGGGTTGGTGGTAAGGGGGAGCGTTGGTCAGCGGGGTGCCTTGAGAGCGCCTAACGTGAATTAATAATCCACAGGCACACCCAGCGTGCTTTCCCAACGGTCAACGGCTGTATTGCGGTCGGAAAGATCAATGAATCGGGTTTACAGCGCCAAAGGCGTCCGTTCTCAGCGGGTACGTCTCTTCAGCGTGAAGTTGGTCGGTTACAAGCCATTCAATTGGCACACAACTCGTTATCTGTAGTAGAAGTTCAGAGCAGAGTGAGATTGGCTGCTTCGCGGACTACTATCCCAGAAACGATCTCACAGGTACGTGGTGGACTGATGACCAGCCTCGGGCCCGAATACTGAACATGTTGCAATTGTCTATTCAAACGAAGTGATCGTGCTAGGAGTGGTCACCGGCCAAGGTACACGGCGTATCGATTCCGAATGTCAATCCATTAGCACCTGCAGGCTCAGTCCAGCCAAAAGCATAAATACATATGTGCAGATGGGAAGCTACGCCTGTTTTGAGTCCCATGAAAAAAAAAAAAACGGCAACGAAAGCGAGAAAGAGGAAACCGGAAGATAACAGATGTAAGAGAGTGAAACACTGAGTGTGAATGATTGTTGTTGATTGTGGGGGCCTTGCAGCCGGGGGTAGGGCGTATAAACACAGAAAGAAGTGACAAGAGCTTAACGAGAGGGAGGAGATCGGAGATGCTATGAAACTACAAACGAGCGGATTGGCGCGTAGAGGGCCGAACGTCAAGAAACAAGACCCGTGTGATGTACAAGTGTAGGGACCGTAGAAAAACCCCGCTGACCTCCCATCTAGTGTGGGATAGTTTGGTGGCAGCGTGAATGGGGACAGAATGGGGACAGGGAAACTGGACAACAGAACCGAGTTAATTGATAAACAACATCAAATCGCACGCGCATTTTGAGGGAGTACGCACAACGGAGGGGGAGGGAAGAGCACCGAGGAAGTTAGCGACGGAGCGTACTGGTATTGCCAACATCCAAAGTGGAAAATGGGCTCTACAAGCGACGATGGTCTCGGAAGTTGGCAAGAAAAGTAAAAGCCCCCATAGGGCCCGGTACCGCGCGAAAAAGTGTAAGGTACCAGTACGATAATTGAAGGAGAAACCATTCCATGGGTGCGAGGGAGGAGACGATCCACGCATGATGATTTCTCGACCGCTTGATCGAACCCTTCCTTTGAGCTGGCCTTCGGCCCACCGTTTGATGGGTCGAACGGATAGAAGGGTGGTGGGTGGACAAGTGGGCGTGTTTGGAACCGAACCTCAGCTTGGCAAAGATAGGGCCGAGCAATGCCAGAAGGGGGGAACACCGTGGTATCACATGGGGAGGGGGAAGAAGCAAGTGATACTAGGACGGTGGGGGGGAAGGGGTGAGTGAAGGTAAATAAAAAGAAACAACAACCATTTGTTAAACATTGAGCCTTGTGTCAAGGTGATAAAAAGGTTTGGGCGTGCGAGATAGTGGGGTGAGTGTCCAGACGGATGCGAATTAGTTCAACTCCTTAACGCGCCGTAGAATCAAGCCGCCGACTTTCCACTGAAGGGCAAGGATGAAAGGGAAAGCGGAGGTTTGTAGGTGACTGAACGAGAAGAGACCCAGTTTAAGGAGGGGGAGCTTTGGATGTGGGAGAATAACTCGGCAGGATGGGTGGGTCTGAGAGGGAGGAATATGGTTTCCTCGTACTTTCTTCGTGTCGTGGGGGGAGGCAGGGGGATAAGAAGGCGGAGGCAGGATCAACAGGCCGAAAATAGTGAACGATCATAATGTACAGTTGGGGTGGGCGGGAGCGATTGAGGAGAGGATTAGATGCGCCGTCAAGGGACACGGGAGAGATTGCATAAGGAGGAGAACGAGTGAGGCATTATGTCGATTATTGTGCGGGCTTGCGTGCATCGAGTAAACAACACAGAACAGAACAAGGAAGAGAAGATGTGACGAGTGAGTTGGATCACCGCCTCAACGCAGAAAGCATCTTAGCCAACGCGTTGATCTGTCCCTTTGGCACTTTCTTTGGGCCTGCACCATCAAGCAAATCACCTTCCTTGCCAGCACTCCCACCGTTGCCTAGGTCCGTCGTACTCGTAGAGGCATCCATGCTCTGCCCAGATGGCCGTTCAGAAATCGTGTCCAGTTTGTTGTTCTCCTTGGTGGCTCCGGTAGTTTGTTTGTTATTCCTTGCCCCATTGCCATTCCCGCGCTTCCTCTGGGGAGGTGGGGAACCGAAGATATCACCAACTGGGTTGGGATGCATCTGCCTCGGCATTTCGTTCAACTCCCATGGGACACCGGTCATCACTATACAGCACGATGTGTCAATCGACGGGCAAGCGGGGGGATCGGTGGGGCACGTACGTTTGACGTTCGGAGGGGGGAGGTTGCCGTTCCGGTGGTCATATCGCCCACTGTTGACGCTGTACTTGCTTCCGTTTGCATTTCTCCAACTTCCGCCTGAAATGTTCGTCGCGACCGTCGAGGAACTATTGTTACTGTACCTCGTGAACGCCGAGGATGAAGTGGTCGCGCTCCTGATGCTGTTCGTTGTGTTGATGCTCGATCTCCAGTTGCTGCTCGCCATCGAACTCGCGCTCGAAGCCAGATACCTCCCGCTCCTGGTGGATGTTGGTGACACGCCACGCTTTTCGACGTTGTCCGCCCACCTCTCGATGTGGGATTGTGACCCGGTAACGCTGTTGTTGCCGTACGGCGAGTTCTTTCTGCGACCGCGGGTGTACGTAGAGTCCTCGAAGGGTTGTAGAGGTTGCGTGGGTCCGTGGCGGACGGAGGTCTGCTGTCTAGAGGGAGATCGCGAAGACTTGGGAGGGGGGGGACTCAATCCCAAGACCAGATTTGTCACGTTGCTCGCCGTCTTGGACATCTGCCTTCCATCAACGGTGACAGACTCTTCGACAGCAGGACTGGGTGTGGGGACGATGGGGCTGCGGTCTCCACTGCTCTTGCCGAAGGTGAGCTTCCACTTCGATGGCTTCTTGGTGACGGTCGGGGTGGGTGGAACGGCGTCGCTGGGAATTGGCGGGACAGGAATATCGGAGGGACCGATGACGTATCCATTGCCGGAGATCCTGGAAGTCCTGCTGATCTCCCTCGCCAGTGTCTGCGAAGCCTCAGCAAGAGTTTCGAGAGTCAGATCAACCTGCTCGGTCTGAGCGTCTTTGGCCTTGTTCTTCCGTGCTCCGCGCTTACGCCTCTTCACGCTCGTCGACGTGCGAGAGTCGGGTTGGGCCTCTTCCTCCTGGGGTTCCTCGTGGATCTCACCTTCGTTGTCATTGTCCATGACGGTAGGCAACTCAGTCTCCGCGAATCCATGGGCAAACGATGGGGGCCGTGAGGCGGACCTGGAGCCACGCCTTGCGACGGCATTATTGATGGATGCTTGCCGAGATGCGGGCCTGGATTGAGGGAGACCGGGAGAAAGGGGATGGCCTTGAGTGGAAGAAATCGAAGCCGCGCGAACATGGCCGGGGGTGGAGAAATGGGCCGGGAGGTCTTTGGCCCAAACACCGAATTCCTCGGCGGTCACACGTGGACTGTCATCGGAAGAATCGCCGAGAATACAGAAGACACGAGTGGCAAGGAAACGGGCGACCGGCATTGTCATCCCGGTGAACCGTTGCATGAAAAAGTTGATCGGGTTCTGGCGATAAAGTTCAAAAGACGAACAAGCTCCTTCCGCTGTATCAGTCCATGGGTTATAGTGATACAACCTACACCAAAGCCGGTTCAACGTGGGTTCATGTGAAAAGAAAGAGGTTGAAACGCACATATTGATAAGCACAATTCCGAGCGACCACACATCGGCGGCACGAGGAGAGTACGTGGGGGCAACGTTGTTTCTGCACTCTGTATCAAGGAACGGTAGCGCGCCTGTACTTAGCGAATGATGGGGCGGAGGTGTTCAAGAACGCATACCGTAGCTCATATAGGGCGCGGACCCGCAATCCATATCGGCAGACTCGACATCATTGGTAGATAAGCCAAAATCGGTGAGCTTGACGACGACCTTGCGCTCCTGCCTGCCATCCGGAGATTTGACCCACCCATCGGTGACTATAAAGTTCTCAGGTTTAATGTCCCTGTGAAAGACGTTGACCGCATGGCAGACAGCGACGGCCTGGCACATTTGAGAGAACATGGAGGAGATGAGGCGTAAGCGAGTGCGCGATAACAGTTGGTCCGGATTTAGGGAAGAGAGAAGGCTCGGGGTTGGCGGAGTGTGAGACTCGGAGGAGGAAGGAGAGGTTGGGGGTTCTGGTTCGTAATGATCGCATGACTGTTCCAAGAAATAAAAGAGGTCCTGGCCGGGAACGTATTCGAGAAGCAAAAGGAGGAAGGAGGGGGTTTCGAGGGTCCGATACAGCGTGACGACGTTCGGGTGGGTTGGCAGAGACTGGTGGATCGTTGCCTGGAGGTGATAATTGAATGGAAGCGCGTAGGCAGGGAAACGGGAAGACACCTACCTCGAACATTTGCGCGCTCAAAGCGTCCTTGTCAAGATCGGCCTTGGACAGGCATTTGAGAGCGTATTCACGACCGTACCTAACCGGGGTGGAACAGGAGGGGATGTCATCAAAGTCGACAGCGCTAATTGGTGAAAGATCCTCGGTTGTTGGTGGGTACCTGGACAAGATTTGACGGACTTGGTAGACGACAGCGTAACTTCCGGTACCCAGGGCCTTGACAACCTCAAACTTGATAGAGGGGGCGTTGAGATCGTCATCGCCGTTGTGATGACTGGGAGAGATGGGGAGAAGTCGAACCCTTTCACCTTGGAAGTTTAGACCTTGGCCGATAATATCACCTGGGAAGAGAATGTCTTGAACCGGAGACGAATGAGTGGAAACGGGTCTCGAGTGCTGGAACGAGACATTGGCGCTGGGTGTGTCGAGGGCAGAAAGAACGGGAGAGCGTGGAATGGGACTTGAGGGTGAGATACGGGAGGAGTATGGCGTAAGAGGAATGGAAGGGGACCTGGGAGAAGCAGCGACAGAGGGGGAAGGATAGACGGAGAGCATGTGGTCGTTTGCCCTTGCGGAACGATTTGTGGGCAGATGGCGACGAGCACGATCTGAAGGCTCTCTTGAGGGGAACGTCTGGGACTCCTTTGAGCGGAGGGAGAGGTTGGGCATGGATATGGGATATTGCAGCATTGTTGAACTGGGAAAGGCGATTAAAACGTGGAAGGGCTTTCTCTAAGTTGAGGATTGGGACGGGGCCTGCGAATAGGAAAGAACTGGTTTGCCAGAACCAACGAGCATGCGCAATATTGGGGGTCTCTGCTTCAGGGGGAGGGAGGGGTAATGAACGACGCCCCGTCCACGTCGAGTTGTAGCAAGCCTAGATAATAAGCTATTGACCTGTTTTTTTTTGGGGGGGGGGCGGGTCAGCGGGGCGCGAGAGCAAGAAATACGAGAGGGAACAAGGGCGGAGAAGAGGAAAGACTGACGACTCGACAGAGGCAGCTGAGGCGGAGCAGACGGGGAGGATGGAGGAGGAGAGGGAGGAGCGAAGAAGGACGGGCAGTGATGATTGGAGAACTTTGACCATATGGTGCATCTGGATGACAGTATTTCTATTCTTGGAATATTGATATTACTCTCTCAACCAGCCGCCCACGTGTCTCGTCGTCAGTAAGCGGATACTCCGAAATGCCATCTGCTACGGTTTTGATGAAAGCATGGTTATCCTTCCCAATTTCTAAACAATTATTTTAGTTTTTCAGATAATAATAAAAAATAAAACAAAAAACCCCCACCTTTGATCGCGTTCTCAATCACCACCTCCACTATCCCCCCGCGGACAACCTCGTTCGAATCTTCGACGTCCTTCTCCTTCAGTTGTTGCACGTATCCCATTTCCAGCTTCATCCATTCCACCCACGTTCGCTCGTCCTTCGGGTTCATCCGGATCCCTCTCTCCATCATTGTCCGCGCACCGGAGATGTTCCCCGCCTTCATCTCCTCGTTCGCCGACAGGACATACAACCAACTCTCGGTCGGGTGCATTTGGATCGCCCTGTGTATACAAATAAATGATCTTTTCGTTCTTTGATGATTGAGACTCACCTCGCTGTGATCTTGCTGACGAGTGACTTCGCCCCCACCTTCTCCGTAACTCTGATATACTCCATCCACAGCCCAACATCCCCCTTGAACTTTCTCACCGCCCGTTCGAATATTTGAAAAACCCTCTTCACAATCGCGTAATCCGACACCGACCGTGGTGATCGCTCTTCTGCAAGCCAGAGGGAACATACCCCATCAGCCTTCCCTCCCATTCCTGAGGCCTGAGCGCTGGGATCCACACTTACTGATCTTGTCCACACGCTTCCGCCTTAGCCGTTCCAAGTCCATCTCGTACGCTGCGTACCGAAGAAAATCGCTCTTCCTTGCAACCCTCCGCACCAGCGCCATCTCGAACTCGCGCCGTTTCTTCATGATTAGTTTCGCTTCCGTCTGCGTCTTTGAGTCAAACTCTCTCAACAGTTTTTTTGGAAACCACACACTCGACTGAACAGACCCTTCTCCATCAAATCTTTCAGCTCTGCGAGCATCTACGGCACACCACGGGCATAAATTTGAGTTGTTACGTGAAGACAATTTTCGCAACGGACCTGCTCTTGTTGAAACTGAACTCTCTCCATCTTCAATTCATTCGGCTGTTTGTAAACTGGACAAGAGTGCTGCTAGAACTTTCGATGTGAACGCTGAGATGTTCTGTGGTGTTGAATCGGTCAATCGGCCAGGTTGTGAGGAGCCACAAGGTGGTAATTGGAAAAGGAAAATAAATTTATTTTCATTTCCCGCGACGTCCGTCCGTCAGCGGAATACGTCTACACCAAGACCGAGGTGGGAAGTGACCGTCATTGTTGCGCTCATCTCTTTTCCCAACGACCACGACCCCATTCTCCCCCTCTGCTTTGTTGTCTGAGGGCCATGCCGACCAAGCACCACCGTCCTGCCGCCCTCCAGAGGCGCTCGACATCAGAGTCTAGCACCAAGTTGACACTCAACAATCTCAATCTGCAGAGGCTCGATTCGAGTTCGAACCTACAGTTGCAAGTTGCTTTGAACAACGCCACGAAGGACCTGCCCAGGGGAAAGGGGAAGAAACCTGGTAGCCGTCCGAATGTATGTTATAAATTCTACCTTTTAATTCTTTCGCTCTAACCCTAATTCTCCCCCCGTTCTCGACCTGACCGTTCCTTCTGTCACAGCAACCCCCAACTAGGACGGCAAGTGATCAAATCAGATCATCCTCTAAATTGCATCTGCAACACCAGCAGCCACACACACAACGCACAACAGCAGCCGCCCCTCGCCTGACACCGCTTCACCAAACCGACGCGGCCACCGCGACCAAATCCAACAAGAAGTCCGGTTTCACTCTCGCCAGTCCCGCCGTCGCCGCCCATGAAATCGAAGGCGAGGGTGATTCAGACGAATGGGTCTCCAGCGAGAGCATGTCCGCGACCCCCCAGAACCAATCATCCGACTCGGAGTCTGGTGACGATGACGTTGTTCACAACCTCCCTGCAAATCTACATCTCACCGGCGCAGCACACATCGCGACTTCCCCGGATGATCGGGAACCGCCCACGCCGACCATCCCTCAGGTAAAGATGCAGCCTCCCACGCCGGTGACCAGTGCGAAGGAGGAATCCCACCGCCGGGTATCGACAACCTCCGGGCCGGATGAACTGGGGACCAATGCGGGCCTGAACGACGCGGACAGGCGCAGGGCTATTACGTCCCCCGGAGACGGCGGCCACGCTGACGCCGTCGTCGCGAGTCATCTTGGTCAGGAAAGCGTTGAGGATCCCGATTATTCCCACTCTGACCATCGCACGCGTCCGGAGGATGGTCTGGCATCAACGCCACGTCCACGTGCCTTTGTCGATCGAGATACCGAACCCTCCCGTCGTCTTCTCCCTGACTTTCTCTCCGACCCTCCCCGCTCTGATTCGTCCGCCCGGAAGCCGCCCATCGTCAGCACCCGTCCGAGTGGAGGCGACCAGGATCTACCGCAGCAACGAACCTTATCGGCCCAACCGGTCCCGCAATCCCCCCCTCATACCACTGGTGATTCGTCAACAGATTCGAGGACCGACAATCACCAACCGGTTCGAGATCGGATGACCATGACACAGGTAAGCAAATGTCCTGCTCGTATACCCGCCAATCCCCCCTTTTCTCCCAAAACTCCGCCAGCTCTTATCACTCTTGTTTTATTAATCATCGTCCCCCGCAGCATCAACCTCGGCCATCAAGTCCACCTCGCCGAAAAAACCTCTCCCTCAGCTCTCCTCCGAGCCCGACGCGTCACAGGGATAAGGATAGAAGCGGGTTGTCTCAGAGTAAACACTCCACCACAACTAAACGATCAGGAGCTCGTCCACCGTCACTCCACTCTCCCCAACCGGGCAAGGGCGACCATTCTCCTATAATGGTACGCCCACATCCGCTCATCCGCGGGCCATCTCCAATGAGTGGCACTTCGTCGAACCCCTTCGCCGTTAATATCGAAAACTCTAACGGTTTCGCCCACCAGAATGGTGTTTCGACCGTGGCATTCGGGTCTGGTGTGGGCAAGCTGGCACCGCTGACGACCGTGACCGCTGTGCCTTCACTCTCTTCTTCGCCACCGAGCCTATCTCCGGCTAGCCTCAAGCAGAAGGGCAGGGAAGAAGGCGAGGTCAAGGAGAGGCTGAGAAGGCAAAGCATTGCTTCTGTTTCCTCCGTGAACACTCAGCGGTCTCTGGGGAGGGCTGCGGGTTATGAATATGCAAACCAGGGCTCAGGGTTCCGGAACCCACAACGAGAAAGGACGATGTCGACCCTCTCCTCCTCTTCCTATGCCGCTCTGTCAGCTTTATACCCCTCTTACAGCCAGCAGAGCACCTCTTCCATCCACTCGCCGAGGTCCCCCGCTGGCCCTTCCCATTCGCCAAGCCCCGCGTACGGGTTCACGAGCTACTTCCCTTCGATGGAGGGGGATAACGTTGGGCTTGGTGGACCGGCCGCGTCCGAACTTATGCACATGTTGTTGCCTGCGCCCTATCTGAGCGCGCATATGACGGTCCTGAAAGGCCGAGGCCCAATTAGAGAGGCTGTCGAGAGGGTATCGAGAGCTAGGAAGGCACAGTCATCTCAGTAATGAGCTGCGTTCCTTCCTTGCGCTCGCGTTTCCCCGCTCCATCGTCTCATTTTTCCTGCATGCATTTCTGTTTTCCTCCATTCTATCTCTTCCATTCGGTCATTGCTATTGTCGTTTCGAACTCAAGTTTTACTAGACCGTTCCGTTATCGACGCATGCTGTGTATGCCCTCTCTTCCTCCCCCTCGGCTCACCCTTGCCAGTATACGATTGATGTGTAACCTATGTCTCTATAGCGCATATTTCTCCTCGTACAGAGTTGACCCTGGGTTTATATGTTTTCTTTTCACTATTCAGGTGCGGCGTTGGGGAGGTTGGAGCAGGTATTTGATATATTATATTGACAGGTGTAGGTAGCGCTGACAACGGCTTATCGTAAAGCTCCCGGAAGGACCAGTCTCGAATGTTCTGAGTGTTGGTAGGTCGTAGGTTCCACTTCCTTGTCAACTACCATTACTTGCGGTTCCCATTCACCGCAGCCTACGTCCTAGCCTCTCGCGGGAAGGATAATCGGTAACCAATAAATCGATAGACCTTCGGGTTTTCGGGTCCGAGAGGTCCATGGGAACACGCGCGTCGAAGTCCTCGATACTGTATACCAGGAACTGCGCGGGACCACCCATGAGCAAAACATGCGAAAGTGTTTCAATCAGATCTGGAACCGCAGCAGCTGACACGCCAATGTCGGGAATTCGACTCCGAGGTCGACCGGAGTTGACCGGTCGACAGACGCTGGACGCAACTGCGTGGATTTTGTAACTTGCCGGGATTACGTTTTATGTATGATTGACAGCTGTCAAATCGTCGGGCCTAGAGGGAAATTGGACGGGGTCCGGTAGGCGCTGAATTGATCTTGGAAATTTGATGCTTGGGAAGGTTAGCGCGAGCTGTTTTAATTTCAGCGTGGACCGTGTGGTTCGCGTGGTGGGTGAGCGCGCGGGGGTCTCTAGTTGGTACCGGTGGGGTTGGGCTTAACTTGGCTGGACAGTGGTTAGCATGGACCACCCCCCCAACAAAACCAACGGTGAGCGACCGATAAGGTTTGGGTGTGTTCTGTTGTATCTTGTTCCGGCTCGAGGGACCCGGTCACTGTCATACTCACCCTCCGCTGATCAGGCCTCTTAACCTGATTCCCACCAAGGCCATCCCATAAGTATACCCCGCTGTGCTATCTGGCTTGCATACTTGGAAAAACGGCACCCACGGATCCATCTCGGTTCTCGACCTCACATGAGTCCCCCTATTTCTTGGACCCGCGCGGATCCCCTCCCCTCCCAATGTTCAGTGTGTTCATGATCGGTCCGACCACGTTGGTCCATGCGGCCGTGAGGCTTTCCGCTCCACGAGAGCACCGCGCCCTCGTTGGAGAGGCTGGTTGATTGCTTGGCTTGCTCGGGCCCGATATTCCAGATCCCCCCGAGCACGTTGATCTCGGCACGGCGATCATCGTTCATCACCATGTTTATGAACCTGATCCCCCGCCTGTCACGATGGGGTCACCACATATGACGGAAATGACTCGAAGAAACAGGACCGTGGATTCGCGACGAGTCTCATCTTAGTTATGCGGCTCCGTTCAGTGCCGCTCTCTATTGACATGGGGCCCTTGAAGAAGGTGATGTGAACTTGGTGAGGGTATGTGCTTTACCCCCCGGAATGACCCTCATGGTCCCTGCTTAGCGAGTGTTTCGAGCTCGGATGGTATGGACAAACTACCCGAACTCGGAATTGATCCCCTTGCGGCCCCTGCTAGTGCGGAGGCTCGCTCTCTTGTGTTGTGTAGGGGAAGATGTCACTAACTGTCGGTATGACGCTCGTCCCGGTTCCGACGAAGTCCCCCCCACAGAACACGATTTCGATCCAATGACTGGGCTAGGCCGTTTGATTCAACAAGAGCTTAGCGCTTGACGTTGGTATCTTATCACTACGTTAAGCAAAAGGGTTCTCGGGATCTGCGACGGGTCCGAGGGTGGAGAAACCTCACCACTGCTTCTTCGAAGTGGGGTGCTGATCTAGGCTTGCCACGAGCCACCAGATACTGGATTCATTATATGCACCAATGCGGGTATCGTCGATCGTCGATCAAACTCTGACGAATGTCTTCGGCCGTGGCGGCACACTCAGTTAAAACGGGAGGCGAAGTAGATCGACTGCCGGTCCTAAACCCTTTGTACAGGAGCCTCGCACCCGTTTCATCCAACTCGTGGAGTCATAAAGACGCCATGCCCCGTCATACTTCCCCGCATGGACGGATCGGATTGGTTGAGATATTCCATTCATTGCTTATCGTATGTTTGCTGACGAATTGTGCCGGCAGTGACCAGGTAACTACCCACGAGCTAAAGCTCCCGACGTATCGTCGCAGATATAAAAAGAAATTCGGATGTGGTTTCTGTGTCAAGAAACCCAGAACCGTCACACCATGCGATGTCTACTCGTCTCGAGGGGATTATCCTTCTCTCGCGCTGATCGCCCACTCCTACTCCGGCGAACCTCACGGAGGGACGCAGATCGTTCTTCTCACAATACTGGCGGCGATCCAGAGTTTTCAAGTTGGTCGGTGAAAGACTGTCTCTTCACTGCGGTTGTCTTGTCGATTAGCCTCGCCTCAGTCCACGGTTTGTCCCAATGCTACGGACTACCTTCATATTTCACTTACTCCATGGATCTCGTCAGCTACCATGTCCTGCCTGAAAGGGGGGAACGTGACGGGAGGCAGCAAGAGGGTGGCTTCACCCGTTGACCAAAGGAATGGATATGGTACGGAGAATGTCTCGACCGATAAATTTGAGCCAGAGTAGGAACGAATACCAATGTCAGATACAATGTAATTCAATGTAAGTTTAATGATGTCCCGCTCGTCGCGTCGTACTTCTGGAGTTGTGGAGGGATCTACGCGGATCAAGGTTTACAGTTCTCGATCACAAATCTTGATCATTTGATTCGTCTCCACTCCTCGGCTCTCATGACGAGTCGCGTCGGCTGCAGCAAATAACTCACTCCGCGCCACTGCATTGGGTCGTGTGACCGTTCCTTAGCAAGACATTCCACCTCTGGGCTCGCTCCGTCTTCCGAGCCATCGGGAGGCTTTCCAACTCCGCCTTCGCTTTGTGGTTACGCGAAAGGTCGGAAGTCATTTGTAGGTCCATCTTGACTCCTGGAAAGAGTCAGCCAGATTCAAGATTCAAAGATCCAAGGACTGGCCTAGACCACGCTTCCTATCCATCCACATCATATCCCAACTCTCCCCAAAAAAAAAAAACCCCCCCAACTTCCCGTTTGCCTTTCGTTGGGGTGGCACTGGACGATGCTTCCACTCGTATCCCCATCCCGTCATTCCATTGCCAAATTTATCTATGCCCCGTCTACATATGCCAGGCGGGCCATCCATGCCTCTCCTCAGAGGAGAGACGTTATCTTCCGTAATGCGGAGGGTAGGTGGTCGACTTCCGTTGGAACGATCGGCATCCTTACCCTCGAAATGTTCCTCATACTGAGCGGTTTATTGAGTAGTGAGTATCCCGCCGAACTCATATTGTTCACATCTAAGCTCTCTTTATCACTCCAGTCTATACGTTGTGCAAAATCAGGGACGTGGAGACCAAACGCCGTGAGTTCGAGGCAAGAACGCGCAGCTTTCTGGGTCAAGGGATCAAGGAGAGGAGGGTGGCAGCCAAGCTGTTGATTGCAGCGAAGGCGTGTTTACAAGAGAAGGAGGCAGAAGCGAAACAGAAGGGTGAACCATTTGGCGTGACGGAGGCTTTTCTCAAGGCGGAAACATTGAGGGTACTCAAACGCCAGGAGAAGTTCTTGAACGACTTTGACGCAGGCGAACCTGTGGAGATTGCCCCTGGCTATAGTCTTCGTAAGCCTCGGTAGCCGTCAGCGCTCGGGGTCACCTATGTGTATGTCTGGAATGAAATGTCCCACTCTCCTTCGAAACTGACCCTCGCGTGTGAATGCCTTTGCTTCTGTCTCTCGTATCATTGAAACTGGCAGTGCCTACTCCTATTTGAGGTCCATAGGTCTCTGTGCGGATACCAGAACTGGCATGACGGCTCCGCGAAATGGGAAATGCCGGGTTGGCAAGGTAATCGGAGAACGCGCGCTCGCAACACTCCTTCCATTGTCTCCGTACGCCATGGTCCTCACAGCGCGTCCCCCGCTTTGCGTATTCTCCACCACACGCCGGTTGGGCACCTTCCGCAGGCCACTGATGTTAGTGCCCCCAACGCGGTTAATCTCGACCTCAGCAGTGAATATGGGAAGGGCACGCTCGTGACCTTGGGCTAATCGTCGACGACCGGTTGTGATTATCCGGGAAGTAGAGAGAAAAAGCGGCCTTCCTATAGGGAATATTATAGTCGGCGCCTTCTCTCTAGTTGTAGGTGAGATGACTTGACCCTTACTCTCCTACGAGATCAACGATGACCGATCTTGTCCCCAGGGTGCTACGCATATATCGTGATCTACAGACCCATTGCAGCGGCGATAGAGGCGGCAATCAAAGCAAAAGACAGGGCCGTAGAAGGGGCTGGGTATGCCACACGAAAAGCACGAGAGATTTCGAGCGTTGTCCAGGATAGCGTGGGGCCCAGCCTGAGTAAAGCATCGGAAGAATTGCCAAGAGCTATCCAAAAGATATCCGGCACGATCGGAAAAGCAGCAGGTGGCGCCAAAGGCGTTTCCGCATCGTACTGGGCATGGGTAAAAAACGAGGTCGAGGGGCGGAGGAAATGACCAGGTCGGGCCCTCTTGGGAATCACCGTGAGTCTCCTTGGACATTCCAGAGTTGGTGCGGTGCCCAATTTACGTGCACTGAACACCGCTACAGGATGGACAGTTGCGCATTCCAGGAGGGAGAGTCTGTGGCAGCATGGCAGTCGTCTCCAAGGTTTTGGGGTTGTATTACGCTTCTGCGTTGTTTTCTTTCATCTTCATGTAATCCTAATCGTCCTTCCAACAAGTAAAACGCTCGCAAGTTGCAGAGAATTCGGATGGGTGCTGGGCGGCCCTCGCGTCGATGTCCAGGCACGTCGCTCGGCTAAGTCTCATGGTCTTCTGTGTAAGTAGACGGCGTCAAAACCGATCCTCGCTTCCGTCGATCACGCGCACGACTGGGGTTCCTGGGTGAACACCTCATCTCTCCCACAAGGACATCCAAAAGAAGTCGAGCGTCTCCGGCCACATGCCCCGCTGACTACCACCACCCACGCGGCGGTTTTTCGTTGCTACTTCTCAGAGCGGGAACTCCGGCTAGATTCCCGGATTACTAGTTTCGGTGTGGCCTGGACCTCTCCCTTTTCCTTGCAATTCGCAAGTAGGGGAGGCACACAAGCTAACACATTCGTTCTATCGCCGGTGCATTCTCGGGCTCTGGGTATTCGGACAACCACTTTTCCAAGCTCAGACTTGGCATTTGCCCAGATAACAACGACCAGTTTGAGAATTGGATCACCCGCTGCTACTCCTAGCTGCGGAGTTGCACAAAGGCTCAGGGTCATTCAACCCCGGATACTCATTGGGTTCCGGATCTCTCTTGTATCCTTGAACCCCCACTCGTAACCCCCACTCGTAACCACCACGCGGTCGAGTATGTTCCGCCCCATTTCCGCTGCTATCTATGCAGGGTTCACCCGTGGTCCGTTTTGACCTTCTTGCCATATCTCAGTATCGACCTCGGTGAAATACCTAGGGTAACGCCGCCCCCCAGGCAACCGGAAAGATGCAGGTCCTCATCGGTGGCATCACCACTGAGCGGGTCCCCCAGCCATGTGAACACAGATCGTTTTTGTCTGACCAGGCGTACGACGTTCTTCGTGGGGCCGGCATACTGTCCTCGCCAACGCCGACGCGTTCGGAACCTCCAACAACTGTACCGCTAACCTCTCGCGGATGAGGGACGTGAGTGATGTCGCGCCACAGCTCACGACCGTTGCCGATCCTCGGAGGGACTGGAGGGGTACTCCTAGTATCACCGCCTCTCTGAACCTTCTCTACGAGTACGTGCCTCGACTCGGTGATTTTCCAGATTCAACACAACACCGAATAACTTGTCTTCTCATTGTTTAGCGTTTCTCCGCTGTTGACGGTGTCGCCAGCGCAGTCCAGAGGAACTACCGAGGCGGAGCCCCCATTCATGATCATGAAGTACTTAAAGCTTATCAAGGCGTATAGTGTTCAGAAGGATGTCCGTTGGAAGCCGCCAGAACTGTTGACCCCGTATAGTGTATGTCACTGTATTACAATCTCAAGCCACGTTTTACCAACCTGTGAACAGCAATCTATTACTATTATCTCAGGACTTACTGGTACCCCTAGGATAAGAATACACCCCAACACCGCGAGGGCGCAGCATAAAAGGTTCTCCGGTTCCATGATAAAGGTGGAGAAGCGTGTATCGCGTGGGATGACAATGCCAGAGATGGGAGAGCCACATGAAAGGTCCCTCGAGGCTGCTACCCAGCTTCTGAGATCTGAACGTCGGGCCGATTCGGGAGTGGGGTGCCTGGTCAGCCGTTATTCCCATTGGTCGTCCACTTGAGGAGCAACTTCAGAGCCAGAAGCACATGTCTCAACGCCCTCGTCCACGCCTCTTCCTGACTAAACTGGACCTTGACCGAAACGTCTCCGATCTTATCTTTGACGATCCTGATGGTCGTTTCCCAAGTGTCAGAACCGGAAAAATCCATTTCAATCAACGTGGGACGCAACTGGTGTGGGAACTCGACGGTCGGATCCTGAGCTTTTACAAACTCGAGGATTTGGCGTAGGCAGTCGAGGAAGGCGACCATCGCGTGGTCGAATCGCCTATTGTGGAGGATTCGTCCGAAGTGGAGGTCGCCTGAGCCATGTAGTTCCAAACTGGCCTTGTCCCCGTTTATTCTCTCGATACGGGAGAATGACCCCATTGGGACGAGGGTCCAGCTGGGGTATCTGCGTCAGAATTGCTAGCCGAATCAACGCATGAAGACCCACTTTTCGAATGAAAAGTCTAGTTTGCGGGCGATGGTATACAGAAGTAATAATGTCTGACCCCAGGCAGCGTTGATCTCGGCCCACTCTACCTGAAAGTCCGCCTGAATACTGTAATAAAGAGCAGAGACAGTGGGACTTACTGGGACGCCGGGTACACGCCCCAGACGCAGGCCATTGATCGTTCCGAAAACGCCATCGTGCCCTATACGAAAGGCGTCGTTGTATACATTCGTTCGTTCCAGCTTTTCCAGCGTAGCGGAGTCAGCAACGTATGCCGCCCTGAGAGCAGCGAGTTGGGACGTCTGCTCGGCAGCTCGAAGCTGCTGCGAGTTATACGCTCGCCAAAAGCTGTGCAGCAGTTAGTTGGAGAAGTGGAGGGGATGAAGGGGTTACGAACTCTGCCTCTTCCTCCTCTAATGCCTTCTCTTCGAGTTCTAGAGCTTTCAACTCCGATTCTAATTGTTCGCGTTCCTTCTCTGCCTCCCTAAGCTGGGTAATCGCAAGCTTCTCTTCCTGCGCTAGCTTCGCAATCTTCTTCTCCGTTTCTTCTGGGGTTAACCCGTCCTTCTCCCTCTCCCTCTCCTTCCTCACCTCCTTCTCGAACGCAATATACCCATCTCTCTCTTTCTTTGTCTCTTCCAGTTGCTTCGTGAGTGAATTCAGAAGCAAATGGGTACACTCTGCACATAAGGGATGGTCCACGTCCGTCCGACTCGATATTAGGTTCATTAGTCGTTGGGTGGATCTGACGTGCTGGGATATCGGGGTAGGCTTGTGAAATGAAGAGTCCTCCGCTGGTGGTTCATTTGGTTTGGTCTGCGTGGAGACTTTCCCGGTAGTCGTATGAGAAGTCGGGGTGTGTCGAACGATGCTGTCCTGAAGCAAAACGAAAGATTCGCTCGGGAGTTGTTCCCGGTGGGGGTGTTTGATGGTGTCATGTGAGACGGTGGATGATTGTCGGGAGGACGAGGAAGCGTGCGCGGACCTCTGCCAGGCAGCCTTAGCAGCCGGGGGCGATGGGATCCTAGATAACCGTTCTGCATCCGTCGGCAAAACTGAGCTGGATGAACGGGAGGGAGGAAGAGAGGCTGCGATCATATCCCATGCCGAGGGCGTTAGATCCACTAGGGACGCGTCTAGCTGTGGGCTACCGGTTAGTACAACGAGAGGTGGTTGAGAATTGACGCACTTGTAGCGGTTGCTTGCATTGCTGACATACGAAGGCCATGGCGGTTGGCCACAATCTGCCAGTGGTGGCTGGACTTCCGGTGTGGCAGGTATGTTCCCACGTTTGCTCGTCATATTAGTGAACCATGGAGACTTGGGTCTAACTGGCCACATTTTAGGGCAAGGTGGCTGAATTGGTATTGCACAGTGATCTACGGTACTTTTACGGGGAGACGTCAAGAAAGCAGAGTTCCAAAACGACACTGAATCGTCGGAGCCCGAAGTGACCCCCCAAACGCGAACAACAAACGCGAACATAGCATACAATGTCATTGAGGTCCTTCCATACTGACCTACCCGGGCGCCCCATATCTATATAATGCGCGGCAAGTGTACTAGGAGACTAAGTGTCGCCTTGGTTGTCGAGGTCAGGGTCCGTGAACGTATAGTTACACTTCACACAAACGAAGAATAGCGTCATGCGCGTCTGCTTCCGTTTCGACTGGTCCTGGAAGAAAACGCAACTATAAGTTCAATCAGGTGAGCGATCATCTCCGGTGCTGTTCAAGGAGAAGGATAAGCACTCTGCGTTTCCGCAATTTGGGCAGGACATGTTCGAGTGAGCCTATCACAATAAAAGGACGTCTGTGAACATGGCTCGCGGTATTGGATGTGAATGGAACACACCAGGGTTGGATCCGTGCCAAGGTCGGTCGTGACTCCCTTCTGTTCCCTACGCGCGAAAAAATACATACTGAGTGACAAGAAAGCGAAACTTCGGAGCACGTACTTCGTCACGGTTAACAAGTCGTTCCTATACACACATTTGTTCTCGCCAATCTCGTCGTACTCGCAAATCCTGCACGCGTAGACCATGATCCTCCGTTGTGGATCTGCCTTGGGGTACAGCAGGTTGTTGCATTCCGAGCAGAAGTGGAGGGAAGCCTTATATCGTTACACCATTTCAGCTCTTTACCAATCTGCGTTTGCGTGACCGGTATACAGACCATGTCTTCCGTGGGATCCGAGACAAGGAGATGGAGGTGGCGGACCAAGGGTAGGCGAGCTTATGTAATCACACCAGAATTGCACTTCGATCATTTCCAGGAAAGTGCGCACATAATAATAATTACTAGAGCGACGACGAGCGGGAAAAAGGCCTCGGAAGCGAGGTGGTTCAAGGTTGTGTTTGCGATGGTAATTTGATTCGAAATTTGGAGGTTCTGAATCCCATTCTTTCTTCAGAGGAAGTCTGCAGTGGCATCCGTTATCTTCAACGACGAAACAGCAACAAAGACACCAGACGCTCACACGGCGTAAAGGATGCCGCCGCCAGTGAAGGTGCCGACGTTAAGGTGAATAACACTGTGGGGGAAAAGTTGGCGACCAACGGGGCATAATTAGGACTACCGGATAAAGTTCTGACAACGTACGCGAACTTCTTGGAAGTAACGTCGGAAATATTCGCAATGACGGGTTTTCCGACATGCAACTTGGGTAGAATACTTGATGGTGGGGCAACGTAGTAGGTGGAAAAATACTCCATGACTTGTTGATGATAGATTGGGAGGTTCGGATGTTAGGGTAGCTTCCAAACGTAGAGACGGAAAACGCAAGACAACCCCAGGTTGTAATATCCGAACCCAACGAGTAAATATGTCCGGGAAGCCCAAGACTTGCAGAAAGGTGCGCCGGCAGTTAACGAAATGGACGGGACTGAGGGAAGCAGAAAAGAGAGGCAACACGTCCGGTGTGTCGGAACAGAATATGGGTGGACTCCATTACAGTGGGTATACGGAGTCCGGGTAGGGTGCCAGATTGATTGTCAGATAAGGTTCATGTTGTTGACGGCAGCTGTTGTTACATGACGGAACACCCATCCCTGTCGAACCCAGCCTCTCGCGCAAATTCCGCACTCACTTCCCGTTCGTTAGACAGCAGTTTCTCTCGAGATTCCACGGGGAACCAGTCGGCCATAAAATTCATCAACGCCCAATCTACGTTAGCTGGCAAAGGTGGGTGTTAGGAATGGGGTGCGTCAAGCAAGGACCTGGTCAGGAAGGAAACTGCTCACAGCGGTCGGCTGCTAAAACGCAAGGCGATCGACACATCGGGCAATTCGACTTGTGCTGTTTTTGCATCTTTACCAAACATCTGGTATAAGAGTTAGTTTCCCTCCCAATCACCTGCCGGGCGCACTTACCTGACACAAAAAAGGTGCCCACATGATAGGCGGATTGGCTTAAAAGCTATACTTGTGCATATGGCGCACGAATAATCATCAACGTGGGGTATAATAGGGAGTATAGTCTCTCCGATAGCCTGGACGAGGAGTTGTGGTAGTGACCCATGGTTGTGGGGCAGTGGGATCAACGCCCGTGACGTTTGGCCCGTCGATGGGGGACCTGTTGGCACTTCCAGGTCCACCACACCAACTGCGGAAACAATCTCACGAGGTAATGATGGTGGGAACGGGAGTGCCGTACGTTTGACATGCTTTTTTAAAATCTTTCGGGTGGCCTCACTGCTCGCGTAGTTTAGCTGCCCCAAGGTCAGTTCCAGTCATTGTCTCGGAGCACGCGACCGCAACCTTACTTTTTTGAGGTCCAAAATACTGGTGTTGAGTTTGAGAAACGCTTCGACCTCAAGGTGGGCCCTCTGAGACTTCCCGCGGAGAATGCCGCTCTTCTCGACCCTCTCCAGAAATTGGGCCATGCGGGCCTCGGTCTCCTCCAAGGGCCTCTCCCCGCGATTTCTCTCAGCGATGCTGTCGAAAACTTCGGCGTCGACGTAGAGATCCAAGAGCCGCCTCCATAGATAAAGATCCGATTTGGCGTCTAACCCCGGTCGAAAGACAGACTTTGTGGATGGTACGTCGACCGCTCCTGGGTCGTCGCTGGCCGAGAAAGGTCGGTAGGATGCGTCGGTCTGTGAGATTGGTAGTGCGCTTTCCGAGATAGACTTGGAGAGGTCCGCCAGGCCCGCCATAAATTCTGAGTGTACAGTGGTAAGTTGGGTGGACAAGGTATCCACGGCGTTTGTGAGAAGATCGAAGAAGGCAGCATCCGAGGCAAGGGGTATAATGTACTCGCGTGCCAAGCTACTCGGAACGCGCGTTGAGTCTAGGGAAACGGGATGAGTCCTATGCACTCACGATTCGGTTGGGGTACCCTCCAAGGACGCTAAAATAGGAACGTAAGGCTACAGTCCGACGTCAGTACCAGAATCTTTGCCGTGTGCGCCCTCCCTCACCGCGGTATCCACGTCGGCATCCTTGTCTACTATCAGTCTAAGGTGAGGCACTAAATTCCCGAGGTCGCCATCCACCTCGTACAATAGTCTGAGGCCTGAGCTAGTGAGCGCGTGGGGCTGGATTGTAATTGTCGTTTGTTTGTCGGGGCTGGATTCCTCCCTTATGGCGTTGAGGGCATCGTTCCCCTGTTTGACGAGATCTCGCACGACTTCCGGGCTAAAACCAAGGGATGCCAGCTCCTGGACGACCTGGTTGAGGGACTTCTTGAGCTTTGGAGGGTTCCTTCGGTCAGGAAGCGAAGAGGGTCTGCGGGGGTTTGGGACTTGCCTGGCGGTAGTTTATCGCACTCCCCCTGAGTTCTGGAGGTAAAGAGAGGAGGATCTGGGCATAAGACTTGGAGAAGTGCATCTCTACGCTGACGGTTCCTGAGTCTCAATCAAGGGCGGATCCGTACGTCGGTGGGTAAGCGGAGGGTTTCCAAGAGCCGATCGTCCATATGCATCGAACCAGAGCCCCACGAGTCCTCCCTCCCTCCACAGCCTAGGATATTCATGTCACAAAAATTACACTGTTTTGTAGTCACAACGCTAGTCTGAAATCAATCCGTTCGGGAGACACGGCCTGCAGGCCACTCTCGGCGCGCAAGGGTGGTTCCGAGCGAAGAGGGGAATATTTGATCGGTTAACATTGAAATCATTCGAATCTGATTCAGGATCGGAACTCGATCGGGGGTCGTGCCTGGCACACGACCACTTTTGTGCGGCTCTACTTGGGAAATTTTCTGATTTCGATGTCAGACCAGCTGGATCGAGGCTAGTGATAACGAAATGCCAGTTTGAGATGTTGTAATCGGGTAAGTACTGCACTTTTTTATAGCATAAATACAGCCGCTCGTAATTCGATGGCGCGTTTCGAAAAAAAACGCACGCAAAAATATGTGCCTCGCGTGAGGGGCCCAGCACCTCGGAAATGAGAACAAGACGTCGATGGGTCTGGTCTCTCGGGAATTGAAACGGGTGGTGGTAAACGCGCCTCCCCATACAGCCTAGAATCCAACCAAGACTGTTCTACACTCCCCTGCTCTTGAATCAAACCATATCGACGGTCCCCGCGCTAGAACTGCAAGGTACGAACTGCTACCATGGTTCCCAAAACCAACGGATTGTGGAGCACGCTGGTGATGCCGGCTCCGCACGCGAACACAAAATCCTGCGCGCAGTTTCTCGAAAACAAGCCGTCGAACCTCGAGCGGCCGTAACGTCAATTTCGGAGCGACACTTACGACTAGACGAGCCCCGATTGCGGTCGGCACAAACATTGGGCTTGTGGAATCACCAGGGTGCGTTGATGACACAAAGATCAGACACAGGGACGACACGAGGACCCGGCGGGGTTGAAGTAGCTGAGATTCCATGGCCAGCCCTCCAGATCCTTGTAGTTTGGAAGGCCGGCTTTCGAACGAAACGGCCGTGGTGTTGTGATTTCAGATGCGCGTTTCGGGTACAACAGCCACGACCCAACACAACGGACGGAGTCCCAACAGTTCCTCAAACGCCGCTGGGATATCCGCCTGGACTCATAAAAACACGGTCGGGCCGCCTTGCCTTACGGATAGTCGCCCACTTGGTGGGTGACTACTGTCCGAAGGACGAGATAAACACAGGTATATACGGTGACATCCAATTTTGGAGGGCCGCTAACCGAGCGACCCTCCCCCAGCGTGGCTCGACGAAACCGAAAGCTGAGGCGCCGGGGTGACACCAGCGTTCGTCGAGGCGGGGTTGCGGTCCTCCCCGGTCCCCATAATTTGGTCAGTCGGCTGGGTTCCGAACGAACTGACCCCACCGTTGCAATTCTAGGTGCACGATTTGGAGGTCAATATCCATGGCCCAACGCATCGTAAGGGGTCCTAACAATTCCCTTATGGCGGTCTGATATTCATCGGGGTTCGTGTGTACACGTTGTACATCCTACGGAGAGTCGTCCAGGCTACTCGCCTTCGAATACCCTGGCAGCGCAGTGACGTGCATTTTCCGGCATCAAATTATGTCGTTTGAGCCCCACAGCTCTCAACTCGCATTTCAAAACTCGTCCTGAAAATCAACAACGGCTTAGCGACCGGTTATCATACACCGCTGCGTGTTCCAAATATTTGGGCTTCCGAAACCTAATGCATTGAGCAAAGTGCACATTTTGGACCGGTTTTCGGATGGGCTCAACAAGGGATGGTTCGGGAATTACTTTTTACCCCAGGTAGAACTTCAACGGGGCCCTAGCATATTTTTCTCATTTTTTGCCGCTTTCTCCTGGCAATGCCGACCTACGAAGGCAAGTACGGCAGGCGGCACACGGACACCTTGGGGAAATTTCGCGACAGTCCGTGATAGATATGACCGGGACAGCAACGGCAAACAAAGGCAGAGGTGCTGTGGTGTTGAGGGAACTAGGACAATTCAGGGAGTCGAGAAGCCTTGCAGACAAGGTAATATAGATTGAGATGACGAGGGTGGAATGTAGGTGCAGAGTGGCAGCATAGAACGTGGTGGGGAATTATACGACCTAGGGGAGCTCCCAGGTTAGCCCAATGCCGGGAAACTATCTGCAGGTGTCGCGTACCTTTGGGGCAAGGCTGACAACCTTTCCCCATCCCTTCATTCTCAGGTCCGCACTGACGACACCACCTATCCTCGTCCCGAGCATGTCTCGCTTGTTGTTTAATAGTACCGCGGCGTTGTCGTCAAACCGTATGAGTCGGCCGTCCGGTCTTCGAACAGCCTTTTTGGTACGAACGATGACGGCACGACGAACATCTCCTTTGCGGACCTTTACGGCCACGCTTGACGCTTGAGCGGCCGCAGACACAGGTCGAGCACGCTTCACGACGCAGACAATTTCGTCACCAACGCCCCCCCAGCCGTTGTTGACCTTTTGCTTGAGAACGTTGACGCATTCAACCAGGAGGGCGCCAGAGTTGTCTATGACCTGTTTGCTTCTGTCAACTCCACCCTGTATGACCTTGGCTAACAGCTTACATTTAGCGTACCCTTGAGACCAATCATCACAGCGGAACGAGGGAAGGGAAGTATCGGAGTTGTCCGACGCGTTCAGTCGATCACCCCCAAACGCGACGGAAGCGTGGTCGTGTTGTTCGTACACGGCACACTACGACGATAGAAGGTATATAATCAAAGCTCTAGTGTTAGGACCTGCTGTTTTGTACTCTAATAAAGATCCAATCGATTGCAGCTCTCACCCCGGTTCTGTAAGTACCTATCAGCTCGGTGAAGAAACCACAACCAAGAGGACGTACCCCTCCAGAGCGGAAACGCCCATGACGTCCAAGCTCGCAATACGCTCCCTGCGGTGGTGCATATCGGATGGCGAATCGTACTCGTACGTCCTCCTGGAATTCTCGATCTTGTTCTGGAACCACTCTTCGTAGTCACGGCGGATCTCTTCAACTGACAAACTCTGCGGGCTGTCTTGTTTGTTTGCTAGTAGAAGCAGCGGAACGTTCAAGATTTGTGGGTTGGATAGGACACTGTCTTTATGACCCTTCCGGTCCGTTAGTCGCAGTAGGGCTGGATGAGGCAAAGTTGGTGTACCGAACACTTCCCAACCCTCTCCAAGGCGTTCACGGTCCTCCGCATCGATCACGAAGACTACGGCGTGGCAATCATCATAGTACCGTGGCCAGATGGATCGAATACCCTTCTGCCCACCCAAATCCCAGAACTTGAGGATGGTTGAAGGGAGGGTGATCTTTCCCACTAATGGAGTGTTAAGACCTGCCGCAAATTTTCTACAAACACTCACTGTTCTGTCCAACCGTTGGAGCTATCTTGTCTGGGGTCAGACCTGGCACATCATTGTACAGTGTCTTGATCTTCTCGAGCAAGGTCTGTGGCTCATGTCAAGCACGAAATAAGTCCGTGGTCCAAACCTCGTACGGTCTTCCCAGCCCCATCAAGGCCAACAATGATGACCGAGAACTCTTCTTTCCTAGTCAACCTTAGTACACATCGCAATAGAGCAACAAACCGTTACGTACCTGGTTAGATATTCGTGAAAACCCTTGAGGAGGTGGTACATGAGAGTGATGTCACCCGTCACGGTTGTGTCACAGTTGTGTCACACGTTCTCTCTCTTCCACGGCCAGAAGCAACGATGGGGCTGGCATCGTACTACACTTATGGGCTACCCACCTTCACCGTCATTGCAATCGCCCTATATCTTCTCTTCACTGGTAGGTGGCTTCTCGACTGATTCGGTGACTGGTTTTGCTGAGACTCGCTCCGCAGGCTCGGGTGAAGCTTTCAATGTTGGTCGGTTCCTCGAAGAGACGAGCCCTTATGCGTGGGCCTCGACCGGCATCGGATTGTGCATCGGCCTCAGTGTCCTCGGGGCGGGATGGTACGCGGGTCTGTTGTTGGGGTGACCGGCCGAAAACTCACGCTCATGGTGAAGGGGAATATTCGTTACTGGTGCTTCAATTCTCGGCGGTGGCGTACGAGCACCCCGGATACGGACCAAGAACTTGATCAGGTGGGAGTACGCGCGTCCGGGGGTCTACTGTTTGTTTACGCCTTTACAGTATCATCTTCTGCGAAGTCGTCGCAATTTATGGCGTTGTGCGCAGCCAGTCGTTTCCCCGATCCCTACAATCCCCTCACCATGTCACCCTAGATCATTGGCATCGTCTACTCGGCCAAACTGACCTCTGTCCCGGATTCCGGGATGTACACTCGCGATAATTACTTCACAGGTGCGTCTCAATCACCCCACAACCGCGACTGCATTCCTGACTTGTCCCCCTTTAGGTTTCGCCGTCTTCTGGGGTGGCATCACAGTGGGTGCATGCAACCTACTCTGCGGCATCTGTGTCGGAATCACCGGCTCGACGGCTGCCCTCGCTGACGCTGCGGATCCAAACCTATTCGTCAAGATTCTCATCGTGGAGGTGTTCGGAAGCATCCTCGGTTTGTTTGGGTTGATTGGTGAGTACTGGAAAAGCGAACCCGTCTTCTACGATTCTCATGCTCCGTGAAGTTGGGCTTTTGATGGTCGGACAGTCTGGTGCATTCGAAGCTGGAACTCCCGCCGCCGCAGTAGCATCACCATTCGTGCACTAATCAAACACATTGCATTGAGCGAAATGTCCTGCAGTACACACAACAAGCCCGACCACCCGCGTACGAGACGAGTAAGTACATCTAATTTATTATATGAAATAACCTAGACGTGCGGAGAGATGAACGAAAACGAACACCGTGCTTTACGGCTGAGCTTGCTGGATCACCATCTGGCGCCGCCGGTTCAGTCGTATACGGAGACGCCATCTCGTGAGCCAGAAAGCCAAGATGAGTGTGGCGGCCCAGATAACGGTTCCTTTCCACTTCGCCCACCAGAGATAGGCAAGCGTCCGAAGTAAGTCACGCTTCCGTCGACGCCCGTACCGTGGGTTTAGGGATGTTGGTGAGACTGGGTACCCGTAAAATGGGTTGAAGGGTGAATGGGCAGCCGGCGCAGACGTATCCAGTCGTACTGGGAGTTGCGTCTGTGGGCGTGGGCTCGGGGGTTCCGGCCCAGGAGTCTGGAGTTTGGGGAGAGTTTGTGCCGAGGGAGGCGATGGGCGCGGGCGACGGAGCCTTGACGGAAGTTGTTCGAAGAGAGGGTCCCGTAAAGTGGTCGATACCGGGAGTGAACCTCCAAAATCTGGAGGACCTATGAGCGTTTTGGGTCTCTGGCAAGAAGAATCACAAGCCTTCTGGCAGGGTTTTAGCCCCAAAGTAATCCACGAGCTGCTCCCGGGAAAAGAAGGACACCTTGTTCTGTGCGGATGTCGGAAGAACCCGTCTATCCAAGGGTTGTGTGAGGGTCGTATCCACCGAGTTGACCCAGGAATAACTCACTTGAGAAGGTTCCACATGCGGGAATGCACCCACGAATGGCCCTGGATGAAGACTGAAGACGTCAGATGGGTGTATGCACGCGCGCGGGGAATCCTCACCAGCGCCCATCATCCCAGGGTAGTGCGATTGAACATCCTGATAATACCACGTCAACAGATCCGTAGCCTACGAGAGCTTAGTTTTCCTGAAGCCAGGGGAAATTGACTAGAGCGGACCATGCTTGACACGTTTACGCCCTGGACGTTCACGATTGCCACAAATTGAAGAACCGGCGTTCTTTGGCCCAATTCCTTGCTGATGTTCCGAA
>Ga0307511_10000145_pt1 | contig 66808 bp, 64 predicted proteins | sample 13_EM_MG_FD_200266 | JGI IMG/M metagenome (GOLD analysis project Ga0307511, IMG submission 200266) | Populus trichocarpa ectomycorrhiza microbial communities from riparian zone in the Pacific Northwest, United States - 13_EM | ecosystem: Host-associated > Plants > Roots > Unclassified | place... | reverse complement strand
GACCTGCTCCACCGTGGCGTCATCGGCCGCCGACAGGTCCAACAGGTAGCCCTCCTTCGCCGCCACCGGATGACGTGCCAACGACGCCTCGTCATCCACCGCGATCTCCACCAGATGCAGGCCGCCCAGCCGGTCCAACAACACCGTCGCCGCCGTCCGCCGACCCGACCCCGCCGGACCCGCCAACACCACCGCCCGAGTCCCCAACAGCTTCGCCAACGCGTCCACGAACCCCGCCGGCTCCACAAACCGCCGCACCGCCCGCCGCACATCCAGGCGGGTCCGCTCCAGCAGCCGGGCGTCCGTGGTCAAGTCGGCTCCTCGCGTCGTCGTGCCCCTAGCGACTATGCGGGACGATGAGCCCGGCCGGGCCAAAGTTCAGCTGTTCGTCGGCCTACCCACCAGCCCAACCTGCACCCCGAGTGACCGTTACTACTCCACCCGGCGGAACCACCCGACCCCAAGCCTCCCCCCGAGCAACCGCTATGCTGCACCTCAGCGCCCTCGTAGCTCAGGGGATAGAGCAACGGTTTCCTAAACCGTGTGTCGCAGGTTCGAATCCTGCCGGGGGCACAGTTCACATCCGCACAAGCAGGCACCGGGGTCGTGACCTGCACGGACACGACCCCATAACGCTCAACTTGTCGACTATGTCCTATATCGTCCGTGTGATCGCATCGACTCGATCGCGGCGGATGCGAGCTGTCACCGTGACCGCGTCGCCGTCAGGGTGTGCCGGATCAGCGGGCACCGGCACCCCCCCAGCGCCGAGGCCGTCAGCTAGGCAGCCACGGCAGGACCGGACCATGGTGCCCCCGGCAGCACGTCAGCTTCATTACCGCCACGCAGGCGGCCCCCAGAATGAACAACATCCCTGTCCCGCTGCTGTGGCGTGCTGGTCGTTGGCGAGCGTGTGCCCGGTGTGGGTGCCGTACCGACGGAGCACCGCGGGCGGCTGCGGTTTACGGCACGGTGTGCAGCGTCGTGAAGCGTGTGCGGACCTCGGCGAGTTCGTAGTGGTGGCCGGAGAGTTTGAGTGCTTGCCACCACGCGACCGCCGGCTCCTCACCCAGGAACAGGTGCGCGAATTTCCAGATGAGGCAAGGGTTTCTACTGCCGCAATGCGGTAGAAGGGCGCGCCATCCGGCCTTTGGTGGTGGCTGGCAGCGGGTGCAATCGCCGTGCTTGTCCGTGCGGTGTTTCGTGAGCAGCGCGAGCACGAGCCCGGCCAGGCGTAGCGCCTGCTCAGCGGTCTCGGCAGGGTGGGCGCCAAGCCCGTTGTCCATCGGCTGCCGCACGAAGTCGGCGAGCGCGGCGACCAGGGCGCGGTGCTGGTCGGGAACAGTCTTCGGCTTGCTGCTCATGGTCGCCGCCGATCTCGCCGCAGCGACCAGCACAACAACCCCACCCACACCCCAAACCCGCCAACACAGAACAGGATTAGGCCGATGCCGCTGTTCACGCGATGCCCTTCCGGTGGAGTTGTTGCCGGGGCCGGTGGGGGTGGTCGGGGTTGGGGAGGCGGCCGCCGGTGTCGGTGATGACCCCAACGAGCTGGTAGCCGCGCGCGAGCCTGAGCTGGCTGTAGACCGAGCCGGGAGGGTTAACCGTTGGCGGTCCAATGAGCCAGTCTTGCTGTCGGGCGTTTCGCCACGGTCATGAGACAGCCTCGAACGGGCCGACCGTGGGCCAGGCGGCCACCGCCGCCACGACCTCGGCCACGGTGCCGGAGACCGGCAGGGTCACCGAGCCCCCGACACGCCGGCATGCGCGGACCTTGCCGGCGTCGATGACGAGGACCTCGTCCTCGGCACCGGGCAGGGTGCGGTGGTAGACGAGCATCACCGGGGCGGCTAGGTCCCCGACCGGCTCACCCGTCCACCCGGCATCAACCAGGCCGAGTAGCGCTGTGACGTCTGGATTGTCCATCGTGGACAACTCCTCGCGGTGAGGTGACAAGACCACCACGACGGTAGGCAACCCTATTGTTCTGCAACAGTTTTAGTCACGCTGTTGCAGAAGCTCGCCCGCCACCCGCGACAACCAGACGGTAGCATCGTCGCCCCGCATCGCCTTGGACAAGAAGTACTCGAAGAGGTTTTCCAGGTAGGCAAGGTCTTTCGGGTCCCGCACCACCGTGGTTCCGGTCGAGGTCTCCGTCGCCGAAAGCCGGTTGTCGTACAACACAAAGTAGTTCAACGGCGCGGCCTCCACCACCAAGCCATGGTCACCGGAGGGCGTCAGAACGGCCAAGTCGATGTTGGGCCAGGTGGACAGGGCGGCCAGGTGGGAGACCTGGCGGGCCATCACGTCCCGCGGGGCACGCGGCCAGCGGACGGCCTGTTCAGTCAGCACGAACACGAACCGCCGGCCCAGGTCGGTCAGGCCGGCTTGCGCGGCGATGCGGGCGCTGACGGCCTTCTCCACGTTCCTGGCGACCGCTCCAGGCACCACCGGGGTGAGCGTCGCCCGCGCGTACTCCTCCGTCGGCAACAGCGCCGAGGGGATGCCGGGGATGAACTGCCGCACCACCGCCGAGGAGGCGACCAGGGCGGCGATGTCGTCCTGGGTGCGCCACAGACCTCGTTCGGCGTCGGCGCGTTTGGAGGTGTAGCCGATCGAGGCGATCCGCGCCAGCCCCATCACTCGGGTCACGGTGTCGGTGGGAGCGTTGAGCGCGGTCAAGATCCGCTCCACGTCGGTGACCGTGGGTCTGGCCTTGCCGCGCTCGATCCGCGAGATCTTGGATTGGGACATGTTGCAGCGGGCGGCTAGCCGCTCCCCGGAGAGGTCCGCCGCCTCACCCAACCGCCTCAGAGCCAGCGCCAACTCGTGTCGCTGCCGGCTCTGCCGTTCCGGATCAAGCATCAAACCCCAAGGTCACGCCTCGTACCGACGCGCGCGCCCCCGCGCCAGAATCAACAACTCCCGCAGCCGCAGGGCTTCGTCGGGCTCGGCCAGGACGCGGTCGACGATCGTTCCGTCGGGCCGGAAGTTCAAGCACACCACCGACAACCCACCCACACCGCCACCGTCGCTGCCGGTCTCGAACACCCAGAAATCTTGTTGCGGCACACCGAGTTCTGCCGCCGTCGCCTGATCAAGCAGATACAGCACCTCGCCCGCGGCACTGTTGACGGGGAACGTCCACGCGTGTTGGTACTGCTGATACTCCGTCAACGGCTCCGACTCGACCCGAACCCGGCCGATGGTCTTGCCCTCAGCGGTCCACGCTCGGATCTGTGCACCCCACGAGGCATTGTGGTCCGCCGGGCGTGGCTCACCCGAGCGCCACCGCGCGATCTTCGATTGTTCGCTGGGCATGGTGTAGGTGGGTTGGGCTTCCAACCGCCACGCCGACCTACACGCCGGAAACATGGCGGTGAGGGCGGCGGATTCCAACACCGTCACGAGCTGGTTCCCGCCAACGCCGCCACGGCGTCCTTCAAGACCGACAACGGCATCCGGACGGCGATCTCCCCGGGACCCAGGTGCACGCCGTCGACGTCGACGACAGGGGTGCCTTGGGCGATCACGATGCCGGGCTCGTCGGTCGCGTACACCGTCGGGCACTCGGACTCCTCGCACCCGCTGATCTTCGTCGCTCGCATGCCGCCAGGAATACCACGGGTAAACGTGCTGGTGAGAGCCCTAGTCGTGCTGGCGACTAGGGCAGACCCGAACGGCGTAACCCCACGGAGCGGCGGCCGATGGTCGGAAGGGTTGGACGGTGCCGCCCGGTGGTCCCGACTTACGGCGGTTACCCGCGCCCGGTTCCTCCTTTTACGGTCAATCGTCACCGATGCGTCCCTGCTGCGGGGCTCGGTCGAGGAGGGTGTGGCTGTGGGGAGATTACCCAGAAGACAACTGGTGGTGCTGGCGGCGGCGGTGGTGCTCGCCGGTGTGTTCGTGACGCTGCCGACCGGAACCGCGGCGGCGGCGCAGAACGTGCTGCACGCGGACAGGTCCGTGAGCCGCTCGTGCTTCGCGTCCCTGCTGCCGGCGGGCGCGGCGGGGGCGGACCGGCGGGAGTTCGCGTCCACTGTGGACGGTCTGATCCAGGCGAGGCTCAAGCCGGCCGCGGGCGCGGAGGGCGACTGGGACGTCGCGGTGTTCGACAAGGCGACCGGCGGGGTGGTCGCGGCGTCGGCGGCGCTGCGCAGCCGTGAGGTCGCGGAAAGCTTCGTCAAGAAGGGACAGCAGCTGGTCGTGCAGGCGTGCCGCTACAGCGGCCCGGCACGGACGGTTGAGCTGGGCGTGGACTTCCTGGCGCTGACCTCGCAGGGCACGCCGACGGGCGGGACGGCGGCGTCCCAGCCGGCCGAACTGGTCCGGGTGGAGACGCCGACGCGGGCGGACAAGAACCGCCTGAACACGCTCGGCCTGGACGTCACGGAGAAGGGCGACGCGACGGGCGTCGAGGTCGTGCTGGCCGACAACGCGGACCGCAAGACGCTGGCCGACGCGGGCTTCAAGTCGACGGTGGTCGAGGCGGACCTGGGCAAGAAGTCGGTGCAGGACGCGGCCACCGACCGGGCCTACGCGGCGAAGACCGCGAGCTCGGCGCTGCCGTCCGGGCGCACCACCTACCGGCACCTCTACGACTACGAGTTCGAGATCAAGGAGCTCGCGCGCAAGTACCCGAACCTGGTCTCGGCGTTCACCATGCCGGAGTCCACGTGGGAGGGCCGTGACGTGGTCGGCCTGGAGATCGCCACCGACGTCAAGAACATCAACGACGGCAAGCCGGTCGACTTCACCATGGGGGTGCACCACGCCCGCGAGTGGCCGGCCGGCGAGCACGCGATGGAATGGGCGTACGAGCTGGTCAACGGCTACTTCCACGACGACGCGATCCGCGGGCTGGTGGGCCGCACGCGCAACATCGTGGTGCCGATCATCAACCCGGACGGGTTCGAGATCTCGCGCGAGGCCGAGCCGAAGGGCGACTTCAGCCGGTTCGACTACGAGATGAAGCGCAAGAACTGCAACGTCAGCGACTCGCCGCCGCAGTACGCGACCGGCGTGTGCAAGGCGAACCCGGGCGGCCGGCTGCGCGGCACCGACCCGAACCGCAACTATGCCGGGTTCTGGGGCGGCCCGGGCGCCGACGTGGCCTGGAGCAGTGACACCTTCCGCGGTTCGGCGCCGTTCTCGGAGCCGGAGACGCGCAACGTCCGCTGGCTGGTGTCGTCCCGTCAGGTGACCAACCTGATGACGCTGCACACGGTGGCGGCGCTGGTGCTGCGCGTGCCTGGCGTGGCCGACACGCGGCCGCCGCTGGACGAGCCGGCGTACAAGGCGCTGGGCGACAAGATGGCCTCGCGCAACGGATACACGAGCGAGCCGGGCTGGCAGCTCTACGACACGACCGGCACCACCGAGGACTGGTCGTACTGGACCACCGGCGGTTGGGGTTTCACGATCGAGGTCGGCGGCAACGGCTTCCACGGTCCGTACGCGGACAGCGTCGTCGCCGAGTACGAGGGTCTCGCCCCGGCGACGGGCGCCGGCAAGGGCGGCAACCGCCAGGCGTTCCTCGACTTCCTGGGCAACACCGCCGACCCGGCGCAGCACTCGACGCTGATCGGCTCGGCGCCGAAGGGCTACCAGCTCAAGCTGCACAAGACGTTCCAGACGCCGACGTCGCCGGTGCTCCAGCCGGACGGCTCCACGACGCCGCCGATCTACTACACCGACGACCTGAACTCGACGCTCACCACGACCGGCGGCCGCTTCGCGTGGTCGGTCAACCCGTCGACCCGCCCGTACGTGGCCGGCCGCTACGGGCGTGACCCGCGCGGCCCGGCCCAGCCGGGCATCGCGGTGACGAACCCGGCCGGTGTGCCGCCGATCAACCAGAACTACCCGACGGACCCGACGGCGGAGAGCTTCACCTTCCACGTCGACGGCCTGCCCAAGGTGGACAACGGGAAGTTCAGCGTCGACATCAACTGGAAGAACCCCACGACGGACTGGGACCTGTTCGTCTACGACGCGGCCGGCAACCTGGTGACGTCGTCGGCCAACGGAGGCACGACGGCCGAGCACGCCGTGCTGTTCGACCCGCCGGCCGGGGACTACAAGGCGGTGGTGGTCAACTTCGACCAGACCGACCCCGCCGCGGTGGACGACTGGACGGGCGCCGTCTCGTTCGCGTCGCCGATCCCGGCGACGTACGGACCGAAGGAGGCCTACCAGCTCACGTGCACCTCGCCGAAGGGCAAGCTGGTGGGTGTGGCGGACGTGTTCGCCGACCGCGGCCAGACGGTGGACGTCGGCGAGGTCTGCACCCGGTCGGCCCACGCGCAGAAGCAGCGCGCGTCGGGCTGGGCCCGGTAAGGACTCGTGAGCGTTCCGGGCGGTTCCGGCCGCCCGGGACGCTCACAACCGGTCCCGGCCGGGCCTTGCCGCGCTGACGCCCTTCGGTCCGGAATGGACGCGCCGGGGCGAGTCGCCGGTTCCGCCCAGCAGGCTGGTAATCACCCAAATGGGTGATAAGAGGTCAGGTGGGACTAGCGGGGTTCGGCTCTCTGCCACGGTTGCAGACAGGACTGTAACTGGGGCATTAGGGGCAAATCATGACCGGCGGCTTCGGCGCGGTCCCGGACGAGCTGTTCCGGACCGCGAACGCCATCAACGACGCGGTGGGCAGTGCCGCCGCCATGCTGTGGCAGGACCCCAGCGGCGACTACGGGCACCCCGGGGTGCAGGCCGGCTGGGGACAGTTCATCGAGGACATGAAGTCCGAGATCGACAAACTGCGGGACAAGGCCGAGGGCCACGGCGAGAGCCTCAAGACGGCCGCCATGGGCTACGCGGACTCCGACAGCGCGGCCGGCCAGGTCATCGGCAAGATCGAGGACCAGTTCGGGATCCCCGGTGTCCCGGGTGGCGGATTCGCCGGCGGGGTCGGCCGGATCGGCCGGATCCTGGGCGGCGCGGGCGGTGACCCCGGCGACGTCAAGATGGGCGATCGCCTGCCCGGCGTGCCCGGCGGCGGCTTCACCGGCAACCTGACCCCCAACGAGCTCGACGAACGCCTCGGCGGGGCCGACGGCGTCATGAGTCCCGAGCGGTCACGCGAGCTGTTCCCCGGCACGGCCAGCGGCGACGAGTCCAAGGATGTCGAGTACTGATGCCGGCCGAACTCGGGCAGACGAACAACCCCAAGGACCTCATTCCCGGCGAGCCGGAGAGCATCTCCAGCGACCTGCGCGACCTGGTGGGCAACCTCCAGCTGATGGGCGGGATCAAGGACGACCTCGGCGGCATCGACCCGACCCAGTGGACCGGCGAGGCCAGCGACGCCTTCCGCTCGGTGTTCGGCGCCGAGCCGGCCAAGTGGGCGCAGGCCATCGAGACCGTCGGGGACAAGGCGACGGCGCTGGCCGACTTCGGCGACGTGCTGACGTGGGGCCAGAGCGAGGCCCAGCGCGCCATCGAGGCCTTCACCCAGGCCCAAGCGGCCAGCCGGACGGCGGCCGCGCAGTACAACGCCCAGGCCCAGCAGGCGCAGGCCGCCGGCCAGACCATGACGCCGTTCCAGGATCCGGGGCAGGCCGCCGCGCAGGAGGCACAGCAGATCCTGGAGAACGCGCGCGGCAAGGTCGAGGCCGTCGGCGGCATGGTGGCCAAGAAGCTCGGGTTCACCAAGAACGACGACGGCAGCTACACGAAGAAGTTCGGGGACAAGGACTTCGGGGCCGACGATCGCGAGAAGGTCAAGAAGTGGGATCCCGACAAGGGCGAGTGGGTCGAGGAGGACCCCGGCGGCTGGCAGTCGAACAAGGGCGGCAAGAGCTACAGCCGTGAGTTCGGCGACCAGTCCGACGGACTGCTCACCGACAAGCTCAAGGGCGTGCTGGAGGGGCTGGGCTTCGACACCTCGGAGTCGACCGTCGCCGCGTCCGCCAGCGTGGACGTCGCGCACGGGTCGCTGGAGGGCCAGTTCGACAACGGAACCTTCTCCGGCAGCGGAAAGCTGGAGGGATCCGTGCTCGGCGCCGGCGCGGAGGCGCACGGCAGCGCGAGCATCCTCGGCCTTGCCGGCGGAGCCAGCGCCGAGGCGTACCTGGCCAAGGGCCACGCCGAGGGCGAGCTCAAGGGCGGCCCGGCCACCCTCAAGGGCAGCGCCGACGGCTTCGTCGGCGCCGAGGCCAAGGCCGACGGCCAGCTCACCTGGGCCGGCGCGCAGGGCCACGCGGAGGCGTTCGCCGGGGCCCGGGTCTCCGGTGACGCCAGCGCCGAGGTCGCCGGTGTCACGGCCGGTGTGCACGGTGAGGCGTGGGCCGGCGTCGGGGCCGAGGCCAGCGGCCAGTTCGGCATGGGTGACGACGGCAAGTTCCACATCGGCGCGTCGCTGGGCGTCGGGCTCGGCGTGGGAGCGAAGCTCGGATTCGACGTCAGCGTCGATCCTGCGGCGGTCGTCCACACCGTGGAGAATGTGGCCGATGACGTCGGCCACGTCGCCTCGGACGTCGGCCACGGGATCGCCAACGCCGCGTCGGACGTCGGTCACTTCCTGGGCTTCTGACGCGAGCCAGGCTCCCAACATCGACCAGGAGAGGGACACAACGTGGCAGCCACCATCCCGGTGCCGATCGAGTTCTCGCTGCCCGAGGGCTGGCGGTCGGCCCCGCCGGACGAGGTCGGCACGCCCGGCGCCGCCTTCGTGGCGCTGCACCCGGGCACCATCCAGAACGGGTTCACCGCCAACATCACCATCACCGGCGAGTTGCGCGGTCAGGAGGAGTCGCTGACCGCAATCGGGAACGAGGCGGTCGCACGGCTGGAGGCCAGCGGCGCCCGGGACGTCAAGCTGGGGCGGCGCAACGAGGTCGGCTCGGCCGAGAACCCCGGCCTGACCCAGGCGGTCAAGCTGAACATCGACCTCAAGGGCCGGCCGCAGGACATCATCCAGTTCCAGGTCTTCCTGGGGATGCGCGACCAGCGCAACCCCGACCTGCGCGCCGTGCTGCATGTCGTGCTGTCCGCGCTGCCGGAACAGTTCGAGCAGGTCATCGGCGATTTCCAGAAGTTCCTGTCGACCATCAAGCCCGAAGGCGCCCAATGAGTGAGACCGCGCGGCAGTTGTTGTCCCGTATCGAGGCGATCGACAAGGCCGCCGCCGACAACCGGATGCGGGCCGAGTCCTACCAGCGGATGGCCGACGAGCTGAAGGACGCCGAGGGGCGCGCCACCTCGCCGGACGGCCTGGTCACGGTGGTCGCCGGGCCTGGCGGGTCGGTCACCTCGGTCACCTTCGCCGACCAGATCCGCGCCACCACACCGGAAGCGCTGTCGGCCAGCGTCATGCAGGCCATCGCGCAGGCCCGGGCCTCGGCCGCGCAGCAGCAGGCCGAGGTGGTCCGCCGCGGGCTCGGCGACACCGAGCTGCTGGACCGGGTGCTCGACTCCGACGAGCGGCTGTTCGGCGACACCCAGCCGACCGCCGCCGTTGCGGCTCCGGCTCGGTTCCGGGAGCCACGGGCACCGCGCGACGAACAGTCCTTCGAGGACGCCGGCGTGCTCAGCGAGGAGTCCTTCTGATGAGTCCGGCGGCGATCATCGCCGTGGTCGTCGGGGGCGTTCTCCTCGTCGCGGTCGCGATTGTGGTGCTGATGGTGTTCCTGCGGCGGTCGTACAACGCCGAACAGCAGGGCGCGATGAGCCGGCTCAACGAGGAACTCGCCCGACGGGGCTGGACGTACGAGGAGCGCAACGACTCCTACGTCTCGGTGTTCAACTCGCAGAACCAGTACGCCGTGCAACCCCTGATCAGCATGCCGACCCGGCAGAACCCCCTGAACCCGCTGAACCAGTACCACCTGCCGCCCAACGCGTACGAAGCGCACCAGATCGTCACTGGCACACACCGGGGTCGGCCGTTCATCGCCGCCAACTTCCGCGTCCACTACGCCGGCGAGCGGCACTGGAACCGGGTGATCTTCGTGCGTACGGTCGCGCCGGGCCCGGCACTCACCGTGTCCAGGTCAGTGCGTCTGGAGAGCCACATCAGGACCGGGCTCGGCCAGGGGGACCTTCAGTACGGCAATCCGGACTTCGACGCCCAGTTCCAGGTCAGCGCCGAGGACGAGCGCTTCGCCCGCGCGGTGCTGAACCCGGCGGTGATGCAGTACCTGCTGGCCGACCCGAGTCAATTCCGCAGCATGTCACTGCTGGGCGACCACATCGACCTGTCCGAGCCGCTTTCCGACCACCGGGACCCGGCCCAGCTGATCCCGGCCCTCGACCGGCGCTGCGACCTGCTCGACCGCATCCCCCAGTCCGCCTGGGCCGAACGCTAGAAGCGGCCCCAGCTCACCGAGGCCCGCCCGCCGTACTGGACTATCCGATAGTTGTGGCGGGCGGCCCAGGTCGCGGCGGCGCGGCGCAGGACGTCGGAGCCGGCGTTGAGGTAGTCGACCGCCAAGCGTTCGGTGCCATAGCCCTGCAGGTCGACGGACCGTCCGCTGTCCACCCAGCCCGGTCAAGGATCGCGGCCTCAACGACGCGCTCTCCCAGCGGACCCAGCTGACGTCAGAAGTGCTTGAGGTGTGCCACCGGGGACTGGAGCACGCCGTGCGCATCATCGACCGGGCCAAGGCCGCGGGGCGGCTGCGGCCGGACTTCGAGCCGTCCGACCTGACGCCGCTGGTCCTGGCGGTGTCCGAGGTGATCCAGCGCGATCCCGACGGCTGGCCGCGGTTCCTGGCGTTCTACCTGGACGGGCTGCGGGTCGGCGGCTGATCCAGGGCGATCCGCGGGCGGGCACGGATCGCCCTCTGGGGTCACACCTGCAAGTCGGTCTCGATCCGCTTGAGGTTGTGCCGGGCCAGCGCGAGGTTGGCCTGCTCCCGCTCCAGCACCAGGTACAGGAACAGGGAACCGCGGGTCTTCATCGAGTTCATCAGCCGGATCAGGTGGTACTGCCGGTGCAGCGTGATCAGGATGTCCTCGATGGTGTCGTTGAGCGCGAGGGTGGACATCACCCGGAGTTTGGACCGCACCACCTCGGTGTTGCCGGCGGCGGCGAGCTCCAGGTTCAGCCAGTCGCCGCCGCCGCTGGTGCCGAGCGACATGCCGCTCTCGTAGTCGACCAGCGCGACGCCGACCGCGCCGGCGATGCTCATGGCTTCCTTCAGGGCGGTATCGATGTTCATCGGACACACTTCCTTACCTGAGGGGGACGATCGGGGCCTACGGGGCGAGGATCGAGACGATCCGGTCGGTCATGGGCCGGGTCTCGTACAGCAGGCGGCCCAGGTTCAGGCCGCTGTCGCCGAGCACCACCAGCAGCGCGACCCGGCCGATGGCGTACACCGCCATGTAGCCCCCGCTGTTGAACACAACGGTCTGGTTGAGGGTGCCCTGACGGGTCACCTCGGCCGCCTGGCGGGCGATCCCGAGATTGGCGGCGGCGAGCGCGGAGATATTCAGTGGATCGACGCTGTCCGCGACGTCCGAGATTATCGGAATCCCGTCGACCGCGGCGATAACCGTGTCCGTCACGCCGGCCACGGTTTCCCTGAGCTTGCGCAACTCGACGGCCAACGCGTCATAGTCCACGATTCTTCTTTTCCCTTTCAGAAAGGCCGGCCGACGCCAGGCGAAGCGCGCCACCGCTACGGCTCCGGGCCCGGCGGAGCGCCTCCCGGGCGGCGCACGGGCAGTGGGCCCGCCGACGCGGCGCGGGCGGGTCGCGGTGCTGGCCCGCGGGGACGCAGCGCGGCCGACGCGAGGTGCACATGACCGGTGAACACCGAGGCGGGAGCGATCGCGAGCACGTCATCGCCCAGCATCCGCGCGACATCCACGGTGACCGGATGGACGCCGCGACCGATCGCGAAGGCGATGTCCCGGGCGGTGCGCCGACCGGTGGCATGGGCGGCGATCTCCCTAAACTCGTCGGCGGGTTCCCCACGACCGGTGGCCACCAGGCGTTCTCGGTACGGCGACACGGGGCAGGGCGCCGCGGCGAGCATGGCCAGCCGGACGGCGACCTGCCCGAGCAACCGCCTCGGCGGGACACCGTCCACCATGGGCGGCAGGACGTCGGCGGTGTCGTCGACGACGTAGTGCGAGACGCTGCCGACGGCGATCGCGAACGCGGCGTCCGCGATGGCCGCTCCGACCAGGTCGTCGGCGCTCGCCCGCAGCGTCGCCATGCCGGGCGCGCCGGGACTGTGCGCCGCGATCACCGCGCCGTCCCGGAAATGGATCACCCCGCCTGGATCGCCGACCAGAACGAGCGCCGCGCTGATTCGATCGGCGTGACACTGCGTCAGAGCGTGCGTCAGCACGTCGAATGAAGTTCGATAAGCGCGTCTCATCGCCGTACGTTCTACCCGCCGATGCGACTCGTCACATCAACCCCTACACGATCGTGTAAAGGAATTCCGCGGGCCGTAACAGCAGCCGTTTCGACGGTCGGTTTACGCCGAATGCAGCTATTGGGCGATCAGCCGCAGGTGATCTTCGGGGCGGGGTCGTAGACCTTCTTGCGGGTGTGCCGGGAGACCTCGCGGCCGTTGAGGTCCTTGATCACCCGGGTGTCGGTGGCGGTGAAGCCGGGACCGCCGGCCGACGCGTGGCAGTTGTGGGCCGGGCCGGGGCGCGGCTGTGGGTCGACGAAGTCCGTGCGCTCGCCGGGCACCGACTCGACCTGGTAGCGCTTGGTGCCCCACAGCCGCACGGTGATGTTCTGCGGGGTCCAGACGGTCTGGATGGCGATGCCGGTGGGCCCGTCGTTGGTGAACTTGAGGTCGATCACGCTGCTGCCGTCGGGGTTCTGGAAGACGGTGGCCTCGCGGGCGGCCGGGTAGCGGCTGATGTAGTAGCTGTGCTCGGTGTGCCCGGCGTCGGCCATGCCGGCGAAGTAGGAGGCGTTGTACAGGGTGGTGGCGAACTGGGAGATGCCGCCGCCGACGGCGGTGCCGGGGGCGCCGTTCTCGATGATGCCGGCCTCGACGTACCCCTGCTTGGCGGTGCGGGGGCCGGTGTAGCCGTTGAGGCTGAACGTCTCGCCCGGCTTCACCACCGCCCCGTCGACCTTCTCGGCCACGACCCGGATGTTGACGCCGGAGTCGGCGGCGAAGCCGCCGGTGGTGAACTCGCCGACGACCTCCTTGACGCCCAACTGGTTGGCCTGCTCGGTGGTGAGCTTGGCCGGCTGCTTGGCGTACGTCGCGGTGACCACTCGATTGTCCTTGTGCGACAACAGGTCCGGGAGTCCGGCCAGGCTCTTGTCCCAGTCGACGCCGCGCCCCTCCACCGACGGCTTGACCGTCGGCTTGTCGCCCTCGATCACCACCTGGGCGTCCTTGCCCTGCTGCTCGGTGCTGGCCAGTTGCGGCTTGAGCGCCTCCACCACCTTGCCGTGGTCCAGTTTCGGCGCCAGCTTGCCGTTGTCGCCGGGCGTGAACCCGAGCGCGGCGGCGATGGTGGCCGGCTGGAGCGTGGCGTCCTTGCCGTCGCCCTTCACGGTGACCGGCCCGGACACCGCCGGCTTGGCGTAGTTCTCGACGGCCTCGCGCACCGCGTCGGCGCCGACCTTCGGCGACGTGCTCGTCACCGGGAGCACCACGGGGGTGCCGCCGATCCAGTTGTCCACCACGGATCGCTTGGCCGCCGCGGCATCCAGCTTCTGGCCCGACCGCGGGTTGACGGCGGTCGGCGTGGTGCCGTCGAAGCGGATCGTGCCCTCGACCGGGTCGCGGTCCACCTTCAGTCCCTGCAACGCCTTGTCGAGCGCCACATCGTCCACTTTGGACATAAACGGGGACTCGCGGCGTTCGAAGAAGGACGTCAGCCGGGCGAACGGGTTCAGCGGCTGCTCGCCGGCCCGGTCCAGCGTGGCCGGCCAGTCCGCGGCCAGGCCGGCCGGCTTGGCGTCGAAAGTGGCGTCCGCATCCCCGGCCCGCACCTTGACCGGCTGCGCGATCCTCGCGTCCAGGGCCGAATGCAGCCGCTGCTCGGCGTCGGCCCGGCTCAGGCCGCCGACGTCCACCCCGGCCACCGTCGTGCCGCGGGGCAGCGCACCCTGGGACAGCAGCAGGTCGACGCCGTAGAGCACCGCCAGCGCGCCAACTACGGCACCCGCCGCGATCAGCCCACGCCGCAGCAGCCGACGGCGCCCCGGGTCGCCACCCTCGGCCGGCGGCTCCAGGCTGCCCGACACCGGCGGGAACTTGAGGGTGCCGTCGATGCGAACGGTCTGCTCTTCCTCGGCCACCTGGCGGAGTTTACCGATTTGTCCGGCGTGCCCCGATCGGCGACCCCGAAGCGACGTCTCCCTGCCGATCGTCGAAGCCTGAGCGAGGATGTCCGGACTCGGCGCGCGGCACCGACGTCTCGGGTGACAGGCCCCCAAGAGAAGCTCGACACGAGAAGGAGCGGCACCGTGAAGTACCTCATCCTCGCCTACGGCTCGCAGCGCGACTACGACGCGATGGCCGGCCGGCCCACCGAGGGCGGCCCGACCTGGACGCCGAGCGACTTCGAGGCCATGGGCGTCTACATGGAGAAGCTGAACAACGACCTGGCCGAGTCGGGTGAGCTGGTGGAGACCCGAGGGCTGACGGCGCCGGTGCACGCCCGCCGGCTCCAGCTGCGTGACGGCGTGCCGGTCGTGACGGACGGCCCGTACGCGGAGACGCAGGAGGTGCTCGCCGGCTACTGGGTCGTCGAGTGCGACAGCTACGACCGCGCCACGGAAATCGCCGCCCGGCTGCTCAAGGTGCCCGGCCCGGCCGACTACGCCGACGCCGTGATCGACATCCGGCCGGTCGCGGAGAGCCGGCACGAGATGGACCTGTGACCAGCGGCCTTGAGGACCTGCTGCGGGAGCTGACGCCGCAGGTCCTCGCCGCCCTGGTCCGCCGCTACGGTCACTTCGACACCGCCGAGGACGCGGTGCAGGAGGCGCTGCTCGCCGCCGCGCGGCAGTGGTCGGCCGAGGGTCCGCCGGACAACCCCAAGGCGTGGTTGATCACGGTGGCGTCCCGCCGGCTCACCGACCTGCTGCGCGGCGAGAGTGCCCGTCAGCGGCGGGAAAGCACGTGGATCCTGCCCGAGCACTACACGCCCGCTCCGACCACCGACGACTCGCTGGTGCTGCTTTTCCTGTGCTGCCACTCGAGTCTGTCGCCGTCCTCGCAGATCGCGTTGACGCTGCGTGCGGTCGGCGGCCTGACCACGGCCGAGATCGCGCGGGCGTTCCTCGTGCCGGAGTCGACCATGACCCGGCGGATCAGCCGGGCCAAGCAGACGATCAAGGCCAGCGGCGTGCCGTTCGGGCTGCCGGCCGACGACCGGCTGCCGATGGTGCTGCACGTGCTGTACCTGATCTTCACCGAGGGCTACGCCCGGGACCGGGCGGAGCTGGCCACCGAGGCGATCCGGCTGGCCCGCATGGTGCGCCGGCTGCGTCCCGACGACGCCGAGGTCGCCGGGCTGCTGGCGTTGCTGCTGCTCACCGACGCCCGCCGGCCGGCTCGCACGGGCCCGAACGGCGAGCCGGTGCCGATGGCCGAGCAGGACCGAACCCGCTGGACTGCCAAGGACATCGCCGAAGGTGTCGACCTGATTACCACGGCGTTGGCGCAGGGCCCGCCGGGGCCGTACCAGCTGCAGGCGGCCATCGCGGCGGTGCATGACGAGGCCCCGAGCTATGCGGAAACGGACTGGCCGCAGATCGTCGGCCCGTACGAACTCCTGCGGCAGATCTCCGACAACCCCGTGGTGGACCTGAACCACGCCGTCGCCGTCGCCATGGTCGACGGTCCACGGAAAGGCTTGGCGCTGCTGGACAATCGCCTCGACAACGATCACCGCCTGCATTCCGTGCGCGCACATCTGCTGGAGATGGCCGGGGATCGCACCGCCGCGCGGGCCGCCTACCGCGAAGCGGCCCGGCGGGCGACGGGCCTGCCGCAACAGCGCTACCTCAACGCCCGCGCCGACCGGCTCGCGGACTGAGCTTGACGAGTCGGCGATCTGCAGTAAACATTTACTGCATGGACAGCCGCAGTGCCCTGCTCGCCGCCGCCGCGGAGGAGTTCGCGCGTTACGGGTTGAAGGGCACCCGGATCCGGGAGATCGTGCAGCGCTCGGGCGTGAACGAGCGCATGATCTACCACCATTTCGGCAGCAAGGAAGGCCTGTTCCGGGCGGTCATCGAGCACGAGATCACCGGTATGGGCGAGGCCTGGCGCGAGCTGCTGAGCAGGGCCGTCGGGCTGGCGCCGTACGAGGGCATGAAGCTGGCGTTCACCGCGCTGTTCGACATGGTGCACGCCCGGCCGCTGGTCATCGCGCTTGCCACCCAGGAGGCGGTCGGCGGTTGGGGTGTGCGCTCGCCACTGCCGGCCAACGAGCTGCCGGCCGAGCTGCGTGAGCTGCACGAACGCGGGGTCGAGGCCGGGGTGTTCCGCGCCGACGTGGCGTTCGAGGTGCTGTACGCGACGGCCGCGGTGACGCTGATGGCAACACCGGGCATGGCCGGACGGATCCCGGCGGTCCTGGCCGACCGCGACATGGACCAGCTGCGCGACCAGCTCGTCGCGCTGCTGCTGGACGGAATCACAGGGGGAGACACATGACAGTTCTGGTGGTGGGGGCCGGGCCGACCGGCCTGACACTCGGTCTGGACCTGGCCCGGCGGGGCGTGCCGGTGCGGGTGATCGACAAGGCGCCGGCGTACTTCGTCGGCTCACGGGGCAAGGGAATCCAGGACCGATCCCTGGAAGTGCTGGCCGACCTGGGGGTTCGGGACGAGGTGCTGGCCGCCGGCCGGCACTCGCAGACCCGGATGTACGTCAACCGCCAGTACAGCCACGACGTGCCGGCGAACGCACTGATCATTCCACAGTGGAAGGTCGAGGAGGCGTTGCGGGACAAGCTGGCCGAGCACGGCGTGAAGGTGGAGCTGGACACCGAGCTGCTGGCTCTCGACGGCGCCACCAGCCGGGGCAAGATCGACGCCGACTACCTCGTCGGCTGCGACGGCGGCCGCAGCACGGTCCGCAAGCTGCTGGGCGTGCCGTTCGAGGGGGTCAGCGAACAGGATTACGCGATGCTGCTCGGCGACGTCGAGGTCGACGGGCTGGACGCCGACTCCGGGCACATGTGGATCGGCGAGGGGTTCTATGCCCTGACCCCGTTCCGCACGGTTCCGCAGTGGCAGGTGCAGATCGTGAGCGGGCAGGACACGGAGCCGTCGCTGGAGGTGTTCCAACGGCTGTTCGACGAGATGGTGGGGCTGCCGGGGGTTCGACTGAGCAACCCGACCTGGCTGTCCACGTACCGGGTGAACGTCCGCATGGTGCGAAAGTTCCGGGTGGGCAACGTGTTCCTGGCCGGCGACGCCGCGCACGTGCACCCGCCGGCCGGCGGGCTCGGCATGAACACCGGCATCCAGGACGCCTACAACCTCGGCTGGAAGCTCGCCGCCGTGATCAACGGCGAAGCCGGCGACAAGCTGCTCGACACCTACGAGCTGGAGCGGCGGCCGATCGCCGAGTGGACGCTGGGCACCAGCTCGGAGGGCCTGCGGAAGATCGCCGAGGCCGTTCAGCAGGGCACCGGCGGCATCGAGGCCGGCATTCGGCCCGAGCACCGGCAGCTGGGGCTCGGCTATCCCGACAGTCCGCTGTCCCGCAACCTCGTCGAGTGGGACGGGCCGACCGCCGGCTTCCGCGCCCCGTGGCAGGAGTCGTTGCGACGCAAGGACTTCACCCTGTTGACCGTCGGCGGCGTGCGGGTGCTGGTCCGACCCGACGGCCATATCGGCGTTGTCGGCGGTCCCGACGACGATCTCACCGTCTCCGCCTATCTAACGGATACCTGGTAGTTCAACCGTTTGACAGGGCCACCTATCCGTGCCACTATCGGTTCAGATTCCGAACCTTTAGGGGACGTGATGGGCGGCTTCCACAGCGGTGAACTGGCCGTGCAGGAGCGGGCCGGCGTGCGGCAGCTGGCGCAGCGGCTGAGCCCGATGCTGGCCCCGCCCAACCTGTCCGGCGGAGCCGGTCGCTTCCTCGCCGGGCGGGACCTGGCCGTGATCACCGCCCGTGGCCGGGACGGCCGGCTGTGGACGTCACCCCTGGTCGCCCGGCCCGGCTTCCTGGCCGGCTACAACGCCTCGCTGCACGTCAACGCCGTGCCCCACAAGGGAGATCCGCTTTTTGACCTGCCCGCCGGGCAGCAGATCGGCATGGTCGCCATCGACTTCGCCGCCCGGCGGCGGATGCGCGTCAACGGCCTGCTCACCCGCGTCGACGGCGGGCTGCACATCGAGGTCGAGCAGGCCTACGGCAACTGCCCGCAGTACATCAACCCCGCGCACCGCTTCCCCGCCGTCCCGCCGCCCTCCCTGGCCAACCGGTCCGGGCTGATCACCGCCGCCGACACCTTCTTCCTCGGCACCCTGCACCCCCGCCGCGGCGCCGACGCCTCCCACCGCGGCGGCCCCGCCGGCTTCGTCCACCTCGACGGCGACGACCTGTGGTGGGACGACCTCCCCGGCAACAACATGTTCAACAGCCTCGGCAACATCGCCGTCGCCGACGAGACCGCCCTGCTCTTCCTCGACTTCGAAACCGGCGCCCGCCTACACCTGTCCGGCACGGCCCGCATCGAGTGGACCGGCACCGACCGCCGGGTTCGCTTCACCACGTCGGCAAGGGCCTGATCGCGCACCCACTCGCGGCCCCGCACACCCCGTACCCCCACCCGACCCCGGGGTGGCGTCCCAGGCCCAGCCTACCCGGCGAGAGGCGGCCCGACTGGAGGCGAAGATCGAGATGTGGATAGGTCCACCCCTGTGGACAAGTCCGGAATCCCCAGGTCAGCCCATGGACTTCTGACCGTCGATGGTCTCGCGGATGATGTCGGCGTGGCCGGCGTGCTGGGCGGTCTCGGCGATGATGTGCATCAGGACGCGGCGGATGGACCAGCTGCTGTTGGGCGGGAACCAGGGGGCGACGGGCAGGGGCCAGCTCTGGTTGAGGTCGACGCCGGAGGAGATGAGCTCGTCGGTGCGGCGGGCGGTGGCTTCGTAGGTGGCGAGCAGGCCTTCGAGGGTCTCGCAGGGGAGCATGCGGAAGCTGTTGAGGTGGCTCTCGATGTCGGTGCCGGGGTGCGCCTCGGGGCCGCTAACGGCGAAGTCGTACCAGCCCTGCTCAGCCCGGGTGACGTGCTTGATCAGGCCGCCGAGGCAGAGCTGGCTGGCGGTGGGGGTGAGCGCGGCCTGCTCGTCGTTGAGGCCCTGCACGGTGTGGCGAAGGAAGAACCGGTGCTTGCCCAGGGTCTCCAGCAGCTCGGCGTGCTCGCCGGTCAGCGTCTGCTCGGTGGTGGTCATCGTGGGCCCCTCTCGTGGTGTTTTCCCTGTTGAGAACCACGTTAGATACCATTGAGGACAGATTCGGTCCTCGATTCGGGACGACTTTGGTAGTCGGGGAGATCGATCGCGTTCGACACGTCGCGGATCTCGGCGCGGACCTTGTCCATGATCTTGGCGGTGCCGGGCAGGTAGGGCATCAGGCGCATCATGGCGGTGTTGAGCCAGAGCGTGAACCGCGAGCCGGCGACCATGCGCTTGATGTTGGCGGACAGCTTCTGATTGACGGCCACGAAGTGCCGCATTCGGTGCTCGTACGCGGCGAAGGCGGACTTGTGGTCGCCACCGGCGGCAGCGAGTTCGCCGGCGAGCACGTAGGCGCCGACCAGGGCGAGGCTGGTGCCCTGGCCGGATGCGGGCGAAGGGCAGTAGGCGGCGTCGCCGACCAGTGCGACCCGGCCGCTGGACCAGGAATCCATCTCGACGACGCTCAGGCCGTCGAAGTAGAAGTCGGGCGCGGACGGCATGGCGTCGAGCAGCCGCGGCGCGATCCAGCCGTGCGGGGCGAAAACCTCGGCCAGGATCTGCTGCTGCCGGGCGGTGTCGCGCCGCCCGTAGGCCAGATCCGGCGACGCGAACAGGAACGAGGCCTTGGCCTCGGTGTCCTGACGGGTGCTGTAGACGTTGAGGGAACGCCCCTGCTCGGCCTGGATGGTCTCCCAGCGGTCCAGTTCGAGCAGGTTGGGGACGCTGAAGATGGCGATGTGGTGGCCAAGCGAACGCAGGAAGCGCTCTTCCGGCCCGAAGGCCAGGGCCCGGACCACGGAGTGCAGGCCGTCGGCGCCGATCACGAGGTCGAACCGCCGCGGCAGGGACCGTTCGAAGGTGACGGCGACTCCGTGCCCGTCCTCGGTCAGCGAGGTGATCGAGTCGCCGTAGAGGTATTCGACGCCCTCGGTGACGGCGAGCAGGATGCGGGCGAGGTCGCCGCGGAGGATCTCGACGTCGGTGGGCTCGCGGAAACCGACGGTGTCGGCGTCCATCTCCACGACGGTTCGGCCGCGGCGGTCGAGGAACGCGCCGCCACGCATGTCGGTGTGGTGCTTGCGAACCTCGTCCACGATGCCCATCCGGGTGAGCACCTCCATGGCCCGACCGCGAACATCGATCTTGTAGCCACCGGGCCGCGGCGTGGGAGAGCGCTCCACGACGGTGACGGTGTAGCCGTGTTCACGCAGCCAGTAGGCGAGGGCGGGGCCGGCGATGCTGGCCCCGGAAACCAGGATGTTCTTCGTCATGCCGCATACTCTGCGGCGGCCGGTTCACCGGTCGCTCACGAAGCGCTCACGGAGCCGGTGAAGCGCCTGCTCCCAGGTCAGCCCGGCGCCGGACAGCCACTGCTCGGCGACGGCCGCCATGGGCAGGTTCTGCCTGGCCAGCGCCTCGTCACGGGCCTGCTCGTAGCGCTCACGGGCCCGGTCGGCCTCGCCCTGCGCGGCGGCGATCGCGCCCAGCCCACACAGGATCCGGGCCCGGATCTCGGTGGCGGCGATCGATCCCGGCCGACATTCGGAGAGCGCTCTCTCATGCAGCTCCCGGGCGGTGTCCAGATCGCCGGCCAGCCGGGCTATCTCGCCCAGGCCTCCGTGCGCGGAGGCCGTCGTCGGCTGGATGCCGAGCCCCGCCACCCGTTCGTAGACGGCCCGCGCGGCGGCGACCTCGCCGAGCCGCACGAGGTTGTCGGCCCGGCGGCACTGCAACTCGGCCGCGTCCTCGGCGTCGCCGAGCTGGCCGATCACCTCGATCGCCTCGTCGGTGAGCGCCAGCGACGTCGCCGGATCCCCTTCCAGCGCGGCGATCGCGGCCAGCTGGTCGACCGCGTTGGCGATGCCCCACCGGTCCCCCACCGCACGGAACGACGCGCACGCCCGCTCGAAGGCGGCCCGCGAGGCGGCCAGCTCCCCGCGGTACAAGTTCATCAGCCCCTCGCCCGTCTGCACGAACGCACGAGACCACGGGTCGTCGCCGAACATGTCCACGGTGAGGCCCTCGGCGGTGCCGATCACTGCCCACAGCATCAACAGGTATGGGAAGCGCAGCGTCCGGCCCAGCTCCCGGGTCGCGGTCGCGACCCGGTCGACGTGCATGTTGACGTTGATCGCGCAGAGCGCGTACTCCTCGCCGAGGCCGCCGGGAACGCGCTCTCCCAGCGCGGTCATCAGCTCGACCACCAGCGGGATCGCCTCGCTGCGCAGGCCGCGCAGGTACAGGTACCACGTGGTGTTCGCGGCCAGCCGGAGAGCGCTCTCCGGGTCCGCGCCGACCGCCCAGCGCAGCGCCGACATCAGGTTGGCGTGCTCGGCGGTCAGCCGGGCCATCCACGCCAACTGCTCGCCGGTGCGCAGGCGGGGCTCGGCCTCCTCGGCCAGCCGGAGGAAGTGCTCGGCGTGCCGGCGGCGGGCCCGCTCGCTCTCGTCGCCGAGCTGGTCGGCGCAGAACGCGCGGACCGTCTCCAGCATCCGGTAGCGGCCGGCGTTGACCTCGACCAGCGACTTGTCGACCAGGCTGGCGAGCACGTCCGCGGACCGGCCGCAGACCTCCTCGGCGGCGGAGAGCGTTGTCCCGCCGGCGAACACCGACATCCGCCGGGCCATCGCGCGCTCGTCGTCGTCGAGCAGGTCCCAGCTCCAGGCGACCACTGCACGCAGCGTCTGGTGTCGCGGCTCGGCCGTGCGGTCGCCGTGCGAGAGCCGCCGCAGCCGTGCCTGCACCTCGTCCAGCTCGAACGACCGCAGCCGGGCCGCCGCGAGTTCGATGCCCAACGGCAACCCGTCGACCGCCGCGCAGATCTGGCCGACGGTCTCGGCGTCGAGCCGGTAGCCCGGGCGGACCGCGTGCGCGCGTTCCTCGAACAGCCGGATCGTGTCCGGCGCGGCCAGCGGCGGCAGCGGGCAGAGCGATTCCCCAGTCAGGCCAAGGGCTTCGCGGCTCGTCGCCAAGATCCGCAGCCCCGCGCAGGCAGCCAGCAGTCGCCGGGCCAGCCGGGCCACGCCGTCGATGACGTGCTCGCAGTTGTCCAAGATGAGGAGGGTGTCCCGATCCGCCAGCCCGGCGATGAGCCGGGCCACCGGATCCGGGGCCTCGCCGCCGCCGAACAGCCCGCCGTCACGGAGCCCGAGCGCGCCGATCACCGCCTGCGGCACCTGCTCCGAGTCACCGAGCTCGGCCAGTTCGACGAAGCAGACCTCGGTCACGCGGCGGGCGGATTCGATGGCCAGGCGGGTCTTGCCGGCGCCGCCGGGGCCGATGACGGTGACCAGCCGGGCGGCGCGCAGGGCGGCGGCGACCTGGCGGATCTCGTTGTCCCGGCCGACAAAGCTGGTCAGCTGGGCCGGAACCGGGCGCACGGCGTTGGCGCCGCGTAGGACGGCCAGGTGGGCGTCGGAGAGCTCCGCCGAAGGGTCGGCGCCGAACTCGTCGGCCAGGGCGCGCCGGGCGTCGTCGAAGCTGGCGAGGGCCTCGGCCTGACGGCCGTCCGCCGCCAAAGCCCGCATGAGCTGGCCCCGAAGTCGTTCGCGGTACGGGTTTTCCGATGCCAGCTGGCGAAGTTCGGCGACGTCGGAGTGGCCGAGGGCGAGGTCGGTCTCGATGCGGTCCTCGAGGGCCGACAAGCGCAGGTCGTCGAGGCGGACGGTCGGAGCGGGGCCACGCCACAACTCCAGCGCCGTGGCCAGGGCCTTGCGGGCATTGGCGTGGTCGCCGAGGGCGAGCAGTTGCCGGCCCTCGGCGGCCAGGCGCTCGAAGCGGTGGGCGTCGACCTCGTCGGGATCGATCGTGAGCACGTAGCCGACGGGATGCCGAGCCAGGCTGCCGGACGGGAGGAGGGCACGGATCCGGGACACCTGGGACTGCAAGGCATGGTGCGCATTGCCGGGTGGGTCAGCGCCATAGACCGCATCGACCAGCTGGTCGAGAGGAACCGGACGCCCGGCGTTGAGCGCGAGCGCGGCCAGCAGGGCGCGCGGGCGAGGCCCGCCGAGGGGCACTGGGCTCCCGTCGACTCCCCACAGCTCGACCGCGCCGAGCACTCCGATTAGCACCCGGCCATTCTGCGTGCTGTGGTGTCGTGACGGGCCGGATTCGAGGGGGAAGGCCAAGGGCGCGGTCACGGGCTGGGGCCGCGGCTGCTGACGGCCCTCGTCGAACAGCTGCCGGCCGACGTGGATCGGCTGTGGATCGAGCATTTCGCGGCCAACGAACGAGCCGGGGCGTTCTACGAGCGGGAGGGCTACGCCGTGGAACGGATCGAGCCGAGTCCCGACGGGGACCCGGCTCGATCGGTGGTGTGGCGGGCGCGCCGGTTGTAGCCGACGCCCGATCACGGTCAGGGACTGACCGCGGCGCCCACGGTGTAGCCGTACGGCAGGGCTGCGAAGATCTGCGACCCGCCGGCACTGGTGTTGCTGAGCACGTTCACCGTGCCGGTGACCGCGGTGCCCTCGGCGGCGGTGGGCTTCAGCGTCGCGGTGAGCAGCGCCGAGGTTCCGGCCGGCAGGTAGACCGGGGTGCCGGCGGTGATGTCGGCGCCGGTCGGGCTGAGCCGGAACGTGCGGCCGACGCCGGTGGTGTTGGCGACCCGGAAGTACAGCGCGGTGCTGGACTTGGCGGCGACCAAGCTGGCGACGGCGGGCAGGTTGTAGGCGACGGCGTCGGATCGGTTGTAGCCGACGGTGCCGTGCACCTGCTGCGTGAACTCCTTACCGCTCTCGGTCAGCTTGAGCATGACGTCGATCTCCCACCGCCCGGGCTTGGGATTGGCGGTGACGAGCGCGGCGTCGCCCACGGGCTTGTCCGAGCCGATGCCCTGCACGGTGGTGGCCGGCGTGGCGTCGGTGGTGACGACCTTGCCGTCGGGGTCGATCAGGTAGTACGCGATCCCGTTGTCGGCACTGGCATCCGCGGCGTGGAAGGCGACGTCCAGGTCCTTCTTGCCGGCCGGCACGTCGATGTCGAGCGTGCTGATCTGGCCGACTTCCCGGCCGACCGAGCTGGTGATGTCGGTGGTGAACGAACCACCGGCCGACGGGACGAGCGTACGGCGGGCCAGCGGCAGCGAGGTGCTGGCACCGTTGGCCGCCACGAACTGCACCGACTCGGGATGGTCACCGGGGGCCGTCGGCATGGCGACATTCAGGGCCACGTCGGCAGATCCGTGCGCGGGGATGGTCACGGGACCGGTCGCCGGGGTGGTGACGTAGTGCTGGCCGGTGGCACGGAAGGAGATGTTGCCCCGATAGGAGCCCGGCACGTTCGGCGAGGACTGCAAGTGCGCCCGGCCGTTGGCCCAGAGGATCTTCGCGGTCCAGGTGCCGGCCGTCGGGGCGGCCACCTCGACGTGCTGGATGTTGGACACGGTGCCGATCTTGGCGCTACCCGACGGCGCGGTGCCGTAGTCGTAGGAGATCTGGCTCAGCCGGCCCTTGGGGTCGACCAGGGTGAAGGAGAGAATGGTGCCGTTGGTGGGATCCGGGATGATCATGTCGGCACTGAGTCGGTCGAGTCCCTTGGGCACGTCGAACGTGATCGGCGACGCGGCCGTGGCCCCGGCCGCCGGCACGGGCAGGCTCGGGTCGGGCGCGCTGACCGGCTCGGTGACGGTGGCGCCGATCTGCTTGGCCGCGCCCAGTTCCCGGTACGTGCCGGTGACAGTCGTCGGTAGGGCGCCGGCGTTGTAGAGGTTCACGGTCTGCGCGCTGGTGCCGGCGTTGGCGGTGATGTCCAATTGGGACGGTGACGGCACGAGGGCCGGGGCGTCGGAAACCAGGGTGGTGCCCGGTTCCTGCTGCGCGGCCCGCACCGCGGCGTACACGTCGAGCAGGCCGGCGCCCTGCTGGTCGGCGGGCGCGCCGACGTCCTGGGCGGTGCCGGTGAGGATCTGCTTGATCAGCGCCGGGGTCGGCTTCACGCCGTTGTGGGTGTCGGCGTAGGCCTGGATGACGTCGGCGACCGCGCCGGCCACCAGCGGGCACGACTGGCTGGTGCCGCCGAAGGCCTCGGTCAGCGTGTTGGTCGGGCAGTCCGAACCGGTCGGGCTGCACGCGGCCTCGCCGCCGTAGCCGGGCGCGACCAGGTCCACGACCCGGTTGTTGGGCGCGGTGCCGCCGGAGGACAGCGGCGTGATGTCGTTGTTGATCCAGGAGGTGTAGCCGTAGGCCTGGCTGGTCAGGCGCAGCGTGTTGGTCGCGCCGACGGCGATCACCTGCGGGTCGGTGGCCGGCGAGGACACCGTGCCGGAAACGCCGCTGTCACCGGAGGAAACGACCACGGTGACGCCGGCGGCGACCGCGGCGTCGTTGGCCGCGTAGAACACCGAGTAACGGCCGGGGCGCGGAACATAGCCGTAGGACTCGGAGATCACGTCGGCGTGTTCGGTCACGACCGCGTGGTCGATGCCGGCCACGACCTGCGACTCGTAGTGGACCTGGCCCGAGGCGCTCGGCGGGGTGTCGATCAGCGAGGAGTCGACCAACGACGCGTCCGGGGCGAAACCCTTGATCCGGAACGTGCAGCCGGCCGGCAGGCCCGAGTAGGGCAGCTCCTTGCTGAAGTCGTAGGTGACCAGGCCCTGGCCGGCGACCGAGGAGGCGTCGCCGTAGTACTCGCCGTCGCTGTCGTCCTCGTTCGGATCGGGCGCGTCGATGACCACGTGCGAGCCGTCCGGCCGGACGAAGTTGGGGTTGCCGGCCAACTGGTTCATGCCGTCGATGGCCACGAGCACGCCCTTGCCGGTGGCGATCTTCGAGGCCTGCTCGGTGTCTCCGGACTTGTCGGTCTCGACCTTGTCGACCGACAGGGCCTCCGGCTCCAGCAGCGGGTGCGCGGGATCGGTCGGGCACAGCTTCTGGCTCAGCTTGGCCGGCGCGGCCTGCGGCGTCTGCGCCGGGGTGTCCACCGTCATCGGCTCGTCCGGCACGATCTGCTGCACGGCCGGGTTGGCCCGCAGCCGGTTCACCTCGGCCGCGGACAGGTGCGCGGCGACCGCGTTGACGCTGACCAGCTGGGTGACATCGGTGCCACCATTGGCCTTTATATCCGATACGACCGACTGCTGGTCGGTGTGCGTGGTGGCGGTGCGCTGCGAGCTCTGCGCCCGTAACTTGAGGTCGCCGTGCTGGTTGGCCAGCACCACGATGACTCGTCCGCCGTCCGCGGCGCCGTCGACCGCGGGGGCCAACTGCACCGGCGCCGCCGCCGCGATGCCGTTGCCCAGCAGGGCGAGGGCGGCGCTCATGGACAGGGTTGTCGCCGCTGTGAGCAGGCGAGATCTATTCACGGGAGACACCTCGGGCAGTCGTCGCCGAATGATCGTCAACGGCCAGTCAAGCCCCCGCGCCCGAGGCGGCACAAGCGACGATCGGAGCTGGTTTCGCCGCCCGGAAACGACTAGCGTGCCGCGGGCGGCAGCCCGAAGGTGATGGTCTCCCTTGCGGTTTCCCGCTCTTCCACCCGCACTGGGCCGAAGCGGCGAAGCCATTGCACCACTTCGTCCACCAGCTCGGGTGGGGCCGACGCGCCGGCGGTGAGGCCGACTACCTGCACGCCCGCGAGCCAACCTTCCGATATGTCCGAAACGTCGTCCACCAGGTAGGCCGGCGTGCCCATCCGCCGGGCGACTTCGACAAGTCGGACGGAATTGGACGAATTGGTCGATCCGACCACCAGAACCAGGTCAGCCTCGTCGGCCACAGCGGCCAGCGATCGCTGGCGATTGGTTGTGGCGTAACAGATGTCGTCGCTGCCGGGGCCGCGCAGGGCCGGGAACCGGTCCCGCAGGGCGTCGACCACCGCGGACGTCTCGTCGACGGCGAGCGTGGTCTGGGTCAGGTACGACACCCGGGTCGGGTCCTCGACCTCAAGCGCGGCAACGTCTTCGGCGGTCTCGACCAGCATCATGCGGTCGGGGGCCTCGCCCAGGGTGCCCTCCACCTCCTCGTGTCCGGCGTGGCCGACGAACACCACGGTGTCGCCGCGGGCGGCGAACCGCCGGGCCTCGGCGTGGACCTTGGTCACGAGCGGACAGGTGGCGTCGACGACGTCCAGACCGCGGTCGACAGCCTCGGTGCGGACCGCCGGTGAGACACCGTGCGCGGAGAACACCACTGTTGCCCCGGCCGGAACCTCGGTGAGCTCGTCGACAAAAACGGCCCCGCGGCTGCTCAGGTCGGCCACCACATGGGTGTTGTGCACGATCTGCTTGCGCACGTAGATCGGCCCGCCGCGGCGGGCCAGCAGCTGCTCGACGATCTCGATGGCCCGGTCCACGCCCGCGCAGAACGACCGCGGCGAGGCCAGCAGCACGGTCCGCTCAGTGGTCACGGCGGGTCACCAGCCTGGCCAGTGTGTCCAGCTCGGCGGCGGCGCGGGCGACCGGAGCCGCCTGCGACAACTCCGCTAACGCCAGGTCCAGCTGGTCGACGGCCTCCCGCTGGGTCCATGACCGCCCGCCGGCCAGCTCGACCAGCTCGGCGGCGCGGGCCAGCTCCACATCGGACAGCTGGTCGCGCCGTCCGTACAGGGCGGCCAGCTCGTCGGCGGCCGGCACGCCCGAGGTCAGCGCGGCCACCACCGGCAGGGACTTCTTGCGGCTGACCAGATCCGAGTGCACGGGCTTGCCGGTCACCCGCGGATCTCCCCAGATGCCCAGGAGATCGTCCACCAGCTGGAAGGCCAGCCCGAGGTGCTCGCCGAAGACCCGCATGTGCTCGACCTGCTCGGCGGTGCCGCCGCCGTACAGCGCCCCGATGCCGGCCGAGCACGCCAGCAGCGCGCCGGTCTTCTCCCCCGCCATGGACAGGCATTCCGACAGGTCCACATCGGACCGTTCCTCGAAGGACACGTCTTCGCACTGGCCCTCGACAAGGTCCTGCACGGCGGCGCTGATCATGCGCATGGCGTCCTGCGAGCGGGCGTGCCCGCTGCCGGCGAGCACGTCGAAGGCCAGCGTGAGCAGCGCGTCGCCGGCCAGGATGGCCGAGCTGACGCCGAAAACGGTCCACGCGGTCGGCCGGTGCCGCCGGCTGACGTCCCGGTCCATCACGTCGTCGTGCAGCAGTGAGAAGTTGTGCACCATCTCCACCGCGACCGCCGCCGGCAAAGCGTCCACAATGGACCCACCGACGGCTTCGGCGCACAGCACGGCCAGCGTCGGCCGGATCGCCTTGCCGGCGTCGCCGTCGCGCGGCGTGCCGTCGGCGTCCCACCATCCGTAGTGGTAGCCGGCGACGCGACGCATGGACGCGGGCAGCGTGTCCACCGCCGCCCGCATCGCCGGATCCACCACACCACGGCTCCAGGCCAGCACCTCGCGGGCCGATCTGGGCTGCGATATCACATCGATGGGAACCACTCCCTCGGTCACGGGGCGAACATCCGCACCGCGGACGTGCCGATGCCACTGGGCAGCGCGAAACCGTGTCCGCCCCGGGCCCGCACCAGCTCGTCCTGTCCGTAGCGGACGGTCTCCTGGTGCCAGTTGAGGACCGCGGCCATCCAGTCCTCCAGCTCGCGCACGTAGGAGTCGACAGCCCGGCGCTGCTCGGCGGTGAAGCCGAACTCCTCGCACAGCGCGGGAATCTCGTGGTCACGGGTGCGGATGAACTGCTCGACCCGCGCGGTCATCAGGTCGTTGACGATCGCGACGGCCTGGTTCTTGTCGCAGTTCAGGAAGTTCTGCACGACCAGGACCATGTTCAGCAGCTCGCCCTCGAACTCGATCTCCTTCTGGTACGAGAAGACGTCGTTGAGGAAGCAGGCCTGGTCCTGCGCGGAGTCCTCGAGGCCGCGCACCTGGCTGGTGGCGAAGAACTCCGCCGGGATCAGGTCGGCCCGTGCGAACCGGGCCAGGCTCATGGTCAGGTCGGAGCCGAACGAGCCGCGCCGCATCTCGATGTAGTCGACCGGGTCCGGGATCCGGTTCTGCTGGTGGCAGTCGGCCTCCCACACCCACGCGTCCAGCATCGTGCTCACCGCCTTGCGGAACTGCGCCCGGTGCTGGTCGGCCATCGGCAGCGCGGTGCGCACCCACAGGTCGGCCAGGCCGCGCTCGTAGGCGTTCACCGGCGTCGGCATGGTCACGCAGTCCAGCGGCATGAACTCCTTGCTGCGCTCGGCGAACGCCCGCGGGCCGGTCATGTCCTTGCTGTGGAAGAACAGCCGCGGGAACAGGTCGTCGCCGTAGGTGCCCCACGTCAGCCACTCCGAGCTGAGGTCCAGCTCGTCCTGGGTGGCGTCCGGGTCGATGCCGGCGGCGCAGATCGGGAAGTCGAAGCCGACCAGTTGCCGGTCGGTCCAGATGCCCTCGCTGGTCATGCCCATCGCCCGGCCCCAGTCCCACGACTTCTTGCGCGCGGTGTCCACCAACGGGTTCACCGTCAGCTTGAACGGCATCGTGAACGCGGGCAGCGTGGTCGGGCCGACCGCGTGCGGGGTGTGCGTGAACCGCTTGAGCCGCCCGGGAAAGCCGAACCGCGTGCCGAGGGTGCCCAGCCCGGTCGGGCCGCCGGGCACCCAGCCCGACTTGTCGGCGCCGGCGTTCATGTACCGGCTGGAGCGCAGGTGCCACTCGTGCCCGCCGGACTGCCAGTCCTGCAAACCGCGGGCGTAGACCAGCGCCGCCATCCGCTCGTCCGGTCGCAGGCCGTGCTGGTCGAACAGGATCGGCAGCTCGGTGAACACGGTGTGCTCGAACTGCTGCATGCGCGAGGAGATCAGGTCGTTGGTGGCTTCCGCCGCCTCCTGCGTGGTGCAGCCCAGGGCGGTCTCGAGCACCAGGATCATGTTGGCGTTCTCGCCCTCCTCCTCCACCTCGCGCTGGTAGGAGAAGACGTCGTTGCGCAGGTGCACGCCGTCGGCGAAGGTGTCGCGCAGCACCCGCATCGGCCTCGTGCGGGCGATCGCGTCCGGCACCTCGGCACCGACCGCGACCTCGACCAGGTTGGCCGACCACGGCGCGCCGCCGACCTTGCGGCGCATCTCGATGTAGTCGATCGGGTTGGCCACCCGGCCCTCGTCGATGTTGATGATCTCCCACATGCACTCGACGAGCAGGTTGAGCGTGCTCTCGATGAAGCGGACCTTCCACTCCTGGGTCATCATCGGGATGGTGCGTTCCCACAGGTCCTTCAGCCCGGCCTCGACCGGATTGGTCGGCGTCGCGGTGATCTCGCCGTGCAGCGGCATGAACGCGCGCAGCCCGTCCAGGTACTTCTTGGCGCCCTTGATGTCCTTGGGCTTCTTGTACAGCTCCAGGAAGTGGTCGTCGAAGAAGAAGACCCAGACGTACCAGTCGGTGATCAGGTCGAGGATCTCGCCCGAGCACTCGGGATGGGTGTACGCGCACAGCAGCGCGTAGTCCATGGCCTCCAGCTTGGCCTCGGACCAGATGATCTCGCCGCCGGCGTAGGCCGGCGTGTCGACCATGTCGAAGTCGCGCGCCCACTTGCGGGTGTGGGCGCGCGCCCCCTCCAGGTTCGGGTTCAGCCGCGCAGGGTGAACCATGTAGAACTCAGGCAGTTCGAACGGCTGTGGCATTGTGGGTGGACCTCAGTTCCCCAGCTCGACGTCCTCGAGAATGCCGAGCGCGTCCGGCACCAGCACCGCGCACGAGTAGTAGGCGGTGACCAGGTAGGACATGATCGCCTTCTCGTTGATGCCGGTGAAGCGCACCGACAGGCCGGGCTCGCGCTCGTCCGGGATGCCGGTCTGGTGCAGGCCGATCACGCCGTTGTCGTCCTCGCCGGTGCGCATGGCCAGGATGGACGTGGTGTTGGTGTCGGGGTCGATCGGGATCTTGTCGCACGGCAGGATCGGCACCCCGCGCCAGGACTGCATCGGCTTGCCGTCCACCAGCACCGGCGCCGGGTACAGGCGCCGCGCGTTGAGCTCCCGTCCGAACGCGGCGATCGCCTTGGGGTGGGCCAGGAAGAACCGGGTCTTGCGCCGGCGCGACACCAGCTCGTCCAGGTCGTTGGGGGTGGGCGCGCCGTTGCGGGTGTGCAGCCGCTGGCTGTGGTCGGCGTTGTGCAGCAACCCGAACTCCGGGTTGTTGAGCATGTCGGCTTCCTGGCGCTCGCGCAGCGCCGCGATGGTCAGCCGCAGCTGCTCCTGCACCTGGTCGTGCGGGCCGTTGTAGAGGTCGGCGACGCGGGTGTGGACGCGCAGCAGCGTCTGGGCGACGCTGAGCTCGTACTGGCGCGGCGACAGGTCGTAGTCGACGAACGTGCCGGGCAGGTCGACCTCGCCGGCGTGGCCGGCGGACATCTCGATGGCGGCCTCGCCGTGCTTGTTCTGCGACTTGGCGCCGCTGTCGCGGTAGTTGTCCACATGGGACGCCAGCGCGGGCGAGCCGGCCAGCGCCTCGGCGAAGGCGTTGCGGGGCAGGGAAAGCAGCACGCAGCCGGTGCTCGCGCGCACCGAGAACGGCCAGCCGCCCTCACCGAGCAGCGCCTGGTCGCCGAAGTAGTCGCCGTCGGCCAGCGTGCCCAGCGCGGCCTCGTCGCCGTACTTGCCGGCGCCGACCTTGTCCACACGCCCGTGCACGATCAGGAACAGCTCGTCGGCGGCGTTGCCGCGCTGCACGATGGTGTCGCCGGCGGAGAACTGGCGGCGGGTGAACCGGCCGGCCAGCGCCGTCAGCACGGTGATGTCGTCGAATCCGCGCAGCGCCGGCAGTTCGCCGAGCTCGGCCGGGATCACCCGGACGTCGTCGCCCTGGCTGACGAACTCGATGCGGCCGTCGCCGACGGTGTAGGTGAGCCGGCGGTTCACGCGGTAGGTGGCGCCCTTGGCCTCCACCCACGGCAGCGAGCGCAGCAGCCAGCGCGGCGTGATCGCCTGCATCTGCGGGACGGACTTGGTCGTCGTGGCCAGCTGCCGAGCGGCCGCTGTGCCAAGACTCAACTGGGTGGAGGCCGGGTCCAGGGTCTCGGTCACGACGAGGTGCTCCAATCAGGAACGGGATGACACAGGGGGAAAAGCTGGAAAGGTGATCACGTGGCGGCGTCCCGCACGCCGACGGGGGATCCTCCCCGGCGGCGTGCGGGCACTGGTCGCCCGGCCCCGGCCGGCGGCGGATGGGCCGGCGGCCGGGCGGGCCCGGGTCGACGGGTCAGTTGGCGCCGAGCTGGACGTCCTCGAGAATGCCGAGCGCGTCCGGCACCATCACGGCGGCCGAGTAGTAGGCGCTGACCAGGTAGGAGATGATCGCCTTCTCGCTGATGTTCATGAAGCGCACCGACAGGCCCGGCTGGTACTCGTCGGGCAGCCCGGTCTGCTGCAGGCCGACGACGCCCTGGGTGTGCTCGTCGCCGGTGCGCATCAGGATGATCGAGCTGGTGCGCTGCTCGGTGATCGGGATCTTGTTGCAGGGCAGGATCGGCACGCCGCGCCAGGCCGGCACCTGGTGGCCGCTGAAGTCGACGTTGCCCGGGTAGATGCCGGCCTTGTTGCACTCCTGGCCGAACGCGGCGATGGTGCGCGGGTGGGCCAGGAAGACCGTCGGCGCCTTCCACACCGTGGCCAGCAGCTCGTCCATGTCGTCCGGGGTGGGCGCGCCGCCGCGGGTGTGGATGCGCTGGCTGAAGTCGGCGTTGTGCAGCAGGCCGAAGTCGCGGCTGTTGACCAGCTCGTGCTCCTGGCGTTCGCGCAGCGCCTCGATGGTCAGGCGCAACTGCTGCTCGGTCTGGTTCATCGGCTGGTTGTAGAGGTCGGCGACGCGGGTGTGCACCCGCAGCACGGTCTGCGCGACGCTGAGCTCGTACTCCCGCGGCGCGGCGTCGTAGTCGACGAAGGTGCCGGGCAGGTCGGGCTCGCCGGTGTGGCCGGACGCGACGTTGATCGCGGCCTCGCCGCTGTCGTCGCGGCCGAGCGCGGCGTTGGCCTGGAACAGCACGATCTGCTCGCGCAGGGCCGCGGACTGGTCGCACAGCGCCTGGAAGTCGGCGCGGCCCAGCGACAGCACGGTGGCGCTGGTGACGGCCTTGGCGGTGAACTCCCAGTCGGCGTCCGGGTCCACCAGCGCGTCCTCGCCGAAGTACTCGCCGTCGGCCAGCGTGCCGAGCACGGACTCGTCGCCGTACTTGCCGGCGCCGATCTTGTTGATCTTGCCGTGGGCGATCAGGTAGACCCGGTCGGCGGCGCCTCCGGACTCGGCGATCACGTCGCCGGGCGCGTACTCGTGCTGGGTGAACCGGCCGGCCAGGGCCTCCAGCACGTCCATCTCGTCGAAGCCGCGCAGCAGCGGGAGCTCGCCCAGCTCGGCCGGGATCACCCGGACGTCGGCGCCGATGTTGGTGAACTCGATGCGGCCGTCGCCGACGGTGTAGCTCAGGCGCCGGTTGACCCGGTACACGCCGCCGTTGACCTGCACCCAGGGCAGCACGCGCAGCAGCCAGCGCGAGGTGATGCCCTGCATCTGCGGGACGGACTTGGTCGTGGTGGACAGGTTCCGCGCGGCGGCGGTGCCCAGACTCAGCTGGGACTGCCCTTGCTCAACTCCGGCTCCCGGCTCCAACGTCTCCGTCACGGCGGAACAACTCCTCACCAGATCGACACAGAGGAATAGAGGAAAAGAATAGGAGGACCACTCGGCCCGTCCTCTCGCCTTTGTTCGCGAGACAGTGGCGAATAAATCGCAGGCCGATATGGACGCCGACAGGAGCGAAACTAGCACCGCCGTTCAGCGGACGTACAGTCGCCCGAGCGGGTGACTATTGCTGGGCCGGAAGTTTGGTTTTTTGTTCACCCAACTCGGCTAGTAACGAACCACCGTCGGTAGCACCACTCACCGATTTCACCCGGCCACCGGCCGGCAATAGGACGGCAGGGTAGCGCCGCACCGCCATTCGGGTTCTCTTTACCCGCGAACCCTCGACGATCATCGCCAGACACTGGCGGCGGCGACCGACTCGGGTCGGGTCATGGGATGTATCGGGAACCACGCCAAAGAGACAAAAACCGCCGGGTCGACGCCGACATTGGGCCGTTCGAGCGGCGGACCGTCACGCGCCGCACACACCCCGTCGTGGACGCGTCACAAAACATGGAGTGACCGTATGCTCACGCAATGTCACCGGGTCGAGGGAAAATATGTGGCCGAAAGTCGCGGCCGCCTCGAAAAACCGTTGACCCATTCGCCGCCAATACGCCGGCCGGGCCGCCGCCGTCGGGCTAAACCCGAGGTCACGCGTCGGGGTGACGCCCGCGCATTTTCGCCGGACCCGATGACAAAACGAGACATCGACCCGGTCGACACCCGCGTGAGGTTGACACTTCGTCAGATCAATCGGCCTTCCGGATAGCTCTTCGCGATCATCCACGCGCACCGGGTAGCGTCGGGGCCTCAGCGTCGGACGGGGGCGAGTGGATGCGAGACGGCGGCGGCACCGGCCGGCGTTTGATGCCGCGCCCGGAACGGGCCGCGAGCATCGTGGCGGCCGCGGCGCGGGCCTTCGCCCGCCGCGGCTACGCGGGCACCTCGATGGACGACGTGGCCGCCGAGGCCGGCGTCACCAAGATCATTCTGTATCGGCACCACAACACCAAGAAGGACATCTACATCGCCGCGCTGGACGCCACCTGGCAGCGGCTGGTGGACAGCTCGCAGCTCGGCTACGACACCGAGGCCGGGCTGCGCGCCCTGCTGGCCGCGGCCCGGCGAGACGCGGCCGGCTTCACCCTGCTGTTTCGGCACGCGGTCCGGGAGCCGGAGTTCGCCGCCTACGCCCAGCAATTGGTGGGGCAGACCGTCCAGGTGGCCGAGGAGACCCTGGCTGACTCGGTGCGGGACCCGCGGCTGCGGGCCTGGCTGGCCCGGGGCGTGACCGATCTGGTCCTCAACTCGGTGCTGGAGTGGATCACCACCGGCGATCCGGCCCGCGACGACGAGGCCGCCGGCCTGCTGTTCCAGACCGCGGCGGCGGTCATTGTCCACCACCGGTCAAGGGCGGTGCCCGAGCCCGCGGCACGACGATCGGATGGACTTCGCGAAACTGTATACTGAGCAGTTGCTCAAGGAGTACTGTCGGGCCTCCACGGTCAAATCTGGGGAGGTGACAATGGCGACTGGCCAATTCCCGGCGGATGACGCCGAGACCGCCGCGAACGTCTTCGCAGGAGAACTCAAGCGTTGGCGGACGTTGCGCGGGCTGTCGAGGACCACACTCGCACGACGGATGGGCTATGACCGCTCATACGTGTCCAAAGTGGAGAGTGGGGCCAAGCCGCCGTCCCGGGACTTCGCCTTTCACGCAGAGAAGGCGTTGCACTCGGGTGGCGCGCTGTACAACGCGTATCGGGAGCACAGCAGCACGGTCGAGCGGTCCAAGGCCGACGGCCAGCTGGTGCGCGCCGCGTCGAGGCCGACGCAGCCGTACGCGGACCTGATCGTCGGCGGAGTTCCGCCGGCCGGGAGGTAGATCGGGTCACAACCGGCCGATCGGGAGACAGATGGCGCGAACCCCCGCCGTGCCACTAGGAACCCGCAAGGCGCCAGGGCGGGTCGCAGCCAGCGACCCGCCCTGGTTCTTTTTCACCGAAGTTGCAGGTTTAGGAAGTGGTAACCCCGCGGACGCCCGGCCGCAACGGGCGACAAAAGCACCGAACGTTCATCCGGTGAAGGAACCGGGCGAAGCGATTCGGCTGGGGAACGCGGCCCAGATCTCCGGCGTGTAGAAGTGTCCGCCGGGAAGCTCCTCCACCCGCACCGGTCCGGCCGCCAGCTTGGTCCACCGCTGCGCGTTGGCCGCCGGGTTCTTGCCGTCCTCGGTGCCGAAGATGACCTGTGTCGGCGCGCTGACCGTGGTGCCCGGCCGGTAGCGGTAGCTGTGGCTGACCATGAGGTCGGCCCGCAGCAGCGAGACGGCCATCTGCACCAGCTCCGGCTCGCTGAGCAGCTCCTGCGGCAGCTGCCCGACGGTGCTCATCCAGTGCAGCAGCTCGTCGTCGGTCTGCCCGATGTGCGGCGGCTCGCCGTCGTTGCGCGGCCAGTCGGTCGGCGCCTCGCTGGCCGACACGGTCAGCGCCGCCGGCCCCCGGCCGCGCCGCTCGGCGCGGGCGGCCACCTCGAACGCCATCACCGCGCCCATGCTGTGCCCGAACAGCTGGTACGGCCGGGTGGCGACCTCCGTGACGACGGCGTCGACCACCTCCTCGCACAGCGGCTCCCACTGCGTGGCGTAGGGCTCGGTGAACCGGCCCTCCCGCCCGGGGTAGCAGACCAACACCAGCTCCGTGCTGTCCGGCAGCTGCTGCACCCAGCGGCGGAACGGCGCGGTGCCGCCGCCGCTGTAGCCGATGCACACCAGCACCCGGCTGGCTTGGGGCCGCGGCTGCGGCCGGACCAAGATCTTGGCTCCCGTGCTCACGGGGACCAACGTACCGGGGCCCGTAGCCTGGATCGGTGCGTCTGCTGCCGCCTCGGGCCCGCCGATCCGCCGTCGGCCTGGTCGTCCTGTCCGTTGCCGTGGTCGCGGTGGGGGCGGTGCTCTACCACGGCGAACGCCGGGGCGGCCGGCTGGACGACACCGTCGACGACTGGCTGTTCACGGTCTTCGGGCGGGACCGGGTGCTGCTCTACCAGCTGCTGCACGTGGCCGACCTGCCGGTGGTGATCGCGGCGCTGGCCGTGGTGCTGGTGGCGGCGCTGATGCGCGGCCGGCCGGACATCGCGGCGCTGGCCGCGATCGGGCCGCTGGCCGCGATCGGCCTCACCGAAGTCGTGCTGAAGCCGCTGGTGCAGCGCCGGTACAACTTCTTCCTGTCTTATCCCAGCGGTCACACCGTCGGCACGCTCTCGGAGTGCGCGGTGCTGGGTGTGATCCTGCTCGGCGCGACCGGGCTGACCCTTGCGCTGCGCGTGGCAATGGGCGTGCTCCTGCTGGCGGCGTGCGGGATCGTGATGCTGGCGCTGATCGTGGACGGCTTCCACTACTTCACCGACACCGTCGCCGGGGCCTTCCTGTCGGTCGGGGTGGTCGCCCTGACCGCGCTGGCCGTGGACGCGGTCACGGGGCGGCGGGTGGGCGCGGCGGCTCAGGGCTGACCCCGCCGAACGGTGGATTCCCGGGACTTGCCGGAAGTTGCACTTAGGTAGCTATTTACACCGTCGCCTGCCATCGCGAAAATCCTTGACCAGGGCGGACGAGCGAGGTGACGGCGTGCGAAGGCTCGCGATGGCGATGGCGGCGCTGCTGATGGCGGTCACGGCGCTGCCGGCGGCGGCCGCCACTATCGATTCTGTTAGCGGGACCCGGGAACTGCGCGGCATGTGGATCGCCAGCGTGGCCAACATCGACTGGCCGTCCAAGCCGGGCCTGCCGGTGGCGCAGCAGGAACAGGAGTACGAGAGCCTGCTGGACCGGGCCAAGGCCATCGGCGTGAACGCGGTTTTTGTGCAGATCCGGCCGACCGCCGACTCGTTCTACCCGTCCTCGCTGGAGCCGTGGTCGCAGTACCTGACCGGCGTCCAGGGCCAGGATCCGGGCTACGACCCGCTGAAGTTCCTGGTGTCGCAGGCCCACCAGCGCAACCTCGAGTTCCACGCCTGGTTCAACCCGTACCGGATCAGCCTGCAGAGCGACGTGACCAAGCTGGCGCCGAACCATCCGGCCCGGCTGCACCCGGACTGGGTCGTCACCTACGGCGGGCAGCTCTACTACAACCCGGGCATACCGGCGGTGCGGCAGTTCGTGGAGAAGGTCATTCTCGACACGACCCGGCGCTACGACATCGACGGCGTGCACTTCGACGACTACTTCTACCCATATCCCGTTGCCGGGCAACAGTTCCCCGACCAGCAGACGTATCAGCAGCACGGCGGCGGCTTCGCGACCATCGGGGACTGGCGGCGGGACAACGTCAACCGGCTGATCAGCGAGCTGTCCGCGCGGATTCACGCGCTCAAGCCCTGGATCGCCTTCGGGGTCAGCCCGTTCGGCATCTGGCGGGACGCCCGCACCGATCCCACCGGGTCCGACACGCAGGGCGGCGTGCACGACTACGACGATCTCTACGCCGACACCCGGACCTGGATCCGCAACCGCTGGGTCGACTACATCGCGCCGCAGCTGTACTGGCCGGTCGGGTACACCATCGCCGACTACGGGAAGTTGCTGCCGTGGTGGGCCCACGAGGTCGCCGGCACCGGGGTTTCGCTGTACATCGGGCAGGCCGTGTACAAGATCGGGACGCCGAGCCCGGCCGCGTGGCTGGATCCGGAGGAGATGCCCCGGCACATCGCCCTCGACCGCGCCACACCCGGCGTGAACGGCGACATCCTGTACAACACCAACACCTTGCTGGCCAACCCGCTCGGCTTCGCCGACCGGCTGCGCACTGATGTCTACGCCAAGCCGGCGATCGTGCCGACCCGGCCGACCGTCGCCGGAAACGCCCCGCCACCGCCATTCCTGTTACCGCTGTTCGGAAACACCCTGCACTGGATCGGATTCGGCACGTCCTACGCCGTCTACCAGGACGGCCAGCTGCTCACCACCGTGCGTGCCAACAGCTTCGCCCTGCCCGCCGGCCGGCACCGCTACGCGGTTACCGCGCTGGACCGCACCCACCACGAGAGCCGCCCCAGCGGCACCGAGGAGTATCGATGAGCCCTGTGCACAACAGGATGACCAGGCTCGCCATGGTGGGCACCGTCGCCGGCGCCCTCATCGCGCAGCTCACCGCCGCCCCGGCCGTCGCCGCGACCACGGCCGCGCCGGTGGACTTCCACCAGTGGAGCAGCGACTCACAGTTCTACAGTGGACACTCCGACGGCATGTTCGTCGACAACGGCCTGGCCATCGGCCGGCCGGCCGGCACCGTGCAGCACACCGAGCCGGATCTGGGCACCACCAAGACCTACGACTACGCCACCTGGACCTCTCCCCGCTACAGCCAGCGGTTCGGGGCCACGCAGCTGGTCGCGTCGTGGAACGCCACCACCCCGGCCGGCACCTTCCTCCAGGTGGAGATGCGGGGCACCGCGTCGACCGGCACGCAGACCGGGTGGTACGTGATGGGCCGGTGGGCCTCCGGCGACCAGGACATCCACCGCACCAGCGTGCCCGACCAGACCGATGCCACCGGCACCATCGACGTCGACACCTTCGAGGCCGCCCAGGGCGTGCAGCTGATGTCGTACCAGCTGCGGGTCACGCTGTATCGCCTGCACGGCACGAGGGTTTCGCCCCACCTGCGCATGGTCGGCGCGATGACCTCCGCGATCCCCGACCGGTTCTCCGTGCCCACCAGCCCCAGCGGCGGCGCGTGGGGCATGGAGCTACCGGTGCCGCGCTACTCCCAGGACATCCACGAGGGCCAGTACCCCCAGTACGACGGCGGCGGCGAGGCGTGGTGCAGCCCCACCTCCACCGAGATGGTGCTCGAGTACTGGGGCAAACACCCCACGGCGCAACAACTTTCCTGGGTTGATCCCAGCTACGCCGACCCCAGCGTCGACTACGCCGCCCGCAACACCTACGACTACGACTACCAGGGCGCCGGCAACTGGCCGTTCAACGCCGCCTACGCCGCCAGCTACGGCCTGGACGCGCACATCACCCGCCTGCATTCCCTGCAGGAGCTGGAGAAGTACATCAAGCGGGGCATCCCGGTGATCACCTCGCAGTCCTTCCAGGCCAGCGAGCTGGACGGGGCCGGCTACTCCACCTCCGGGCACATCATGGTGGTCGTCGGCTTCACCAAGACCGGCGACGTGATCGTCAACGACCCGGCTTCCAAGGACGACGCGGCCGTGCGCAACGTCTACAAGCGCGGCCAGTTCGAGGACGTCTGGCAGCGCACCGAGCGTCCCCTGCCCGGCGGCGGCACCGGCTCAGGCCCCGGCGGCGTCGTCTACATCATCACGCCCCATGGCATGCCCCTGCCGTAACCGGCACCTCAGTTGCCCGACAGCGGCCGTCGGCGGGCTATCAGGCGGGTGTTGTGCGGGTTGAGGTGGTTCGCGGCGATCATCTCGGTGGCGACCTCGGTGACGAAGTCGCTGGCGTCGTCACCGAGCTTGTCGGCCTGAGCGGCGAGGCCGGCGGAGGCCATGATCCGGCCCAGCGCTACGGGTTCGGCGACGAAGAGGGCGTCGAGCTCGGTCGGTGGCAGCTCGATGGCCAGGCCGGCGGCGGTCAGCCTGGCGGCGACCTCCTCGGCCGGGTGCTGGAGCATGGCGAACGGGGTGTCGGCGAGCCGGTCCCGCCAGCGGGGCCGGTTCATCACCCCGTTGAGGGTGGTCACGGCGTCCCCCTCGGAACTGCGCGGGTTGCCCCGGCTCCACTGCAGCACCAGCGCGCCGCCGGGGGCGACGGCGGCGGCCATCGTGGCCAGCACGTGGTCGATGTCGTCCAGCCAGTGCAGCACCCATGAGCAGTGCACGATGTCGAACGTCCCATCGAGCTCCAGCTCACGGGCGTCCCGCACCTCGACCGTGACCGGGAATCCCTGGCAGAGCTCCCTGGTCGCCTCGACCATCGACGGCGAGACGTCGCTGGCGAGCACCGTGTAGCCGCGTTCGGCCATCGCACGGGTGATTTCCCCGCTGCCGCAACCGATGTCGGCCAGCCGGCCGCCGTTGAGCCCGGCCAGTTCCAGCGCCTCGATGGCCGTGCGGAACTGGCGGCTGTTGGAGCGGCGGTAGTGCTCCGCCTGCCAGACGTGGCGATCCATGGTCGCGACGATGCCACGCCCCAGGGCCGCCTGCCGGCCAGGGGCAGCCAACAGGCGGACCGGGGCTGACCGTCACCAGCGATGGGCGGTGAAGTCGACCGGCCGCGGCTCCAGGGCCGCGGTGCGTTCGACCAGGCCGGCCATCCGCGCGGCCATCTCGTCGGCGGGCCGGCGCATGCGGTCGCCGTGGCCGGCGAGCACCCACTCGAACCGGATCCTCGGCGCGGTGCGGGCCAGGGACTCGGCCAGCACGTGGATGTCGTACCAGGTCACGGCCTCGGCGACTTCGAGGTCGCCGCTGGTGCGGGACCAGTAGAACGAGTCGCCGGTGAAGCAGTACCTGTCGTCGGCGAGGTAGAGCACGCTGCCCTTGGTGTGGCCGGGCAGCGGGTGCACGACCACCCCGGAGGTGACCTCGACCGGGTCGAGGCCGCGGATGACCACGTCGGCATCGGGGCGTGAGTCCAGGTCGTCCTCGTGGATCCACAGCCGGGCCCCGAAGTGGTCGGCGTACTGCCGGCCGTGGGCGACGTGGTCGCGATGGGTCAGCAGCACGTCCGTGACCGGCCCGAGCTTCTCGTACCGCTCGGCCAGCCCAGGGCTCCACCGCGGCCTGTCGATCATCAGGTTGCCGGTGTCGCGCCGCAGCAGGAACGAGTTGGCCGCGGCGGTCTGCCGGGAGTTGTGTCCACAGTGGAACAGGCCCTCGTCCAGCTCCATCGGGAAAGGGTCGAGGTCGGAATCGAGCCGCTGGTCCGGATGCCGGATGGATCGCGTGGGACACGCGTACGCCGCCGCGTGCAGGTCCCGCAGCTCGGCGTCGCCGTCCGGCTGCCGGAGCAGCTCGGACTTCCCGTTCACCTCGGCGATCAGGCCTGGCGCGAACTGCCGGGCCACATCGCAGTTCGTGCAGCGGTCGTCGACATACCAACCGGTCATGGTTCCCCCTAGAAAGAAGTCGGTATTCCAGGAGTACCAGTGATTTCCAGGGAAAAGAAAGCGTTGACTTTGCCGAATGACGCTGCTCTACCAGATCCTTACGTTGGGGCACAACAAAAAGGCCGACCCCGACACAGTCGGGATCGGCCTTGTCGAGCAGGCGGCTCAGCCGGCCCAGACGTCCTCCACGTAGCGGTCCTCGGCGATCAGGCCGTCCAGCCACTCCTGGTCGTCGCCGCTGCCGTGGGCCCGGTGGATGGACTTGAACGCCTCCCGCACGGCCGGGGCCATGCCCTTGCCGTCGCCGCAGATGTAGACCCGGCCACCGGCCGCCAGCGCGGCCCAGACCTCGTCGCCGTCGGCGGCGATCCGGTCCTGCACGTACTTGACGCCGTCGACCTCGGCCCGGGAGAACGCCGGCCGCATGGAGATGACGCCGGCCTTCTCGGCGGCCTCCAGCTCGGCCCGGTGCAGGTAGTCGACATCGGGGTGCCGCACGCCGAAGTAGCACAGCCCGGCCCCGAGCTGCTGTCCCGAGGCGGCCTGCACGGCCCGGTCGCCGATGAACCCGCGGAACGGGGCCAGGCCCGTGCCGGCGCTGACGTAGATCACCGGCACGGTGGTGTCGGCCGGCGCCTGGAAGGCGGCGCGGGCCGGGTCGACCCGGGCCCGCAACTGGTCGCCGGCGGCCAGCCGGGACAGGTAGTACGAGGAAACCCCGTGGAACTCCCCGGATCCGGTGCGCGACGGGCCGGAGACCACGCCGACGATCAGCTCCACCTCGCCCGGCTTGGCCAGCGCGGAGGACGAGATCGAGTAGTGCCGGGCCTGGATCGGCGACAGCATCTCCAGGAACATCTCCGGCGCCAGCTGGCAGGCCGGGTTCTGCTCCAACAGCTCCAGCAGGCTCAGGTCGGTCTCGGCCAGGCCCTCCAGCGCCGCCTTCTCGGGCGGGCACGGGTTGCACTCGGCCAGCACCTTGATCTGGGCCGGCGTGGCCGGGTTCTGCAGCTCGACGAAGTGGGTGAGCAGCTGGCGGATCGTCACCGGGCGGTCGACGGGAATGGCCCGCCGGGTCTTCTGCCGCGGGTTGATCGCCACCACCAGGTCGAGGTTCAGCCCGAACCGGGCGGCCACCCGGGCCACCACGTCCTCGGGGTTGTCCGGCACGACGGTGAGGTGGTCACCGGTCCGGTAGGTCACGCCCTCGGGCAGCTGGATCCGCAGGTGCCGCTTGGACCGGCCCATCGGGCTCTCGACGTCCACCAGCTCCTCGTTGGCCAGCACCTCCATCGGCCCGACCTCGTAGCGGGCGTCCAGCGCGGCGGTCACCGGCCCGGTGATCACGCGCACGTCGTAGAGCCGGTCGTCGCCGTCGGTCTCCACCGGCGCGGCGTCCGGATCCCCGTACCTGGCCAGGAGTTCCGACCACAGCAGGTCGCTCCACGCCTCGATGTCGCCGGTCAGGTCGCCGGAGGCGTCGGCCTCGCAGCGGTCCACCAGCCGCGACGCGCCCAGCTCGGCGAACCGGGCGTCGATGCGGGTCGGGATGTGCTGGTAGGTGGCGGCCCAGTTCCGGTCGCCGACGCCCAGCACCGCGTACGACACGGCGGACAGGTCGTCGGAGGTGTCGTTGAGCCAGGCCACGAACTGCGCGGCGTCGTCGGTCGGCTTTCCGTTGTACGAGGCGGCGACCACCACCACCGGACCGTCGGTGGGCAGCTTGCCGGTGAACTCGTCCAGCGGCGCGGCGACGGCGGTGAAGCCGCGGTCCTCGCCCTCGTCGGCCAGCTGGCGGGCCATCGCCCGGCAGGTGCCGAGGTTGGAGCCGTGCAGCACGGTCAGCGTGGTGCCCTGCTTGGCCCGCCCGGCGGCGTGCGTGGCCTCACGGGTGGCCGCGGCCTGCACCGGCTGGACCCGCTCGGTGCGGCGGGCCAGCTCGAGCCGGAAGCCGGTCGGCTTGAGGGTCAGCGTCTCCTTGATCTTCAGCTGGTAGTTGAAGGTGTCCAGCAGCCGGTAGCGGTGGATGATCATGCCCAGCAGCAGCGTGGCCTCGTGCAGCGCGAACTGCCGGCCGATGCAGGCCCGCTCGCCGGTGCCGAACGGCTTGAACGCGTGCACCGGCCGCGCCTTCTCCCGCTCCGGGTCGAACCGGCTGGGGTCGAACGCCTCCACGTTGTCGCCCCATACCGCGTCGCGGTGCAGCATCGGGGCCAGCACCACGACCCACTGCCCCTTCTTGATCGGGTGCCCGCCGATGGTGGTGTCCACGATCGCCTCGCGGGAGAACGCGGCCGCCGTCGGCCACATCCGCAGCGCCTCGTTGAGCACCTGGCGGACGTAGCGCAGCTTGCCGACCTCCTCATAGGTGGGCTGCGGGCTCTCCTGGTCGCCCCACAGGGCGTCCACCTCGGCCTGGGCCCTGGCCAGCACCGCCGGGTTCTTGACCAGGTAGTGCAGCGCGAACGAGAGCGCGCCGGAGGTGGTCTCGTGGCCGGCGATCAGGAAGGTGATCACCTGGTTGCGGATGTTGGTGTCGTCCAGCACCGTGCCCTGCGTCGGGTGCGGCGCGTTGAGCATCAGGCCCAGCAGGTCGTCGGTCGAGGAGTCGCCGGACTCCTTGCGCTCCCGGATCACGTCGTCGACCACCCCGGCCAGGAACTCGGCGTCCTTGGCGAACTGCTCGTCGGCCCCCTTGTTCAGGATCGGGCCGATCCACGGCAGCTCGCGGGCCTTGGCCTGGGCGTGGGCCAGGCCGCGGACCAGGGCCTGCACGAACGGGTGCGGGTCGGGGCGCTGGAACGACTCGAAGTCGAAGGCGAAGCCGGTCAGGCCGATGGTGTCGAGGGTCAGCCGGGTCATGTCGTCCACGACCTCGACCGGCCGCCGGCCCAGGTGCTCGTCCCAGGAGGCGATCAGGCGGTTGGCGACCTCCAGCATCGCCGGGTGGTAGCCGCGCATCGACTGCAGCGAGAACGCCGGCAGCAGGATGTCGTGGGCCTTCTGCCAGTTCGGCTCGTCGTTGAACGCGGTGAACAGGCCGTCGCCGGCGATGGCGCGGATGCGGGCCAGCGAGGGGGCGACATGCTTGGCGAAGCGGTCCTCGTCGGCCACCTCGGCGACCATGTCGGCGCCGGCCACGAACACGACGTCGTTGCCGAAGAAGCTGCGGGTGAAGATCGGCCCCAGTTCCCGGCACTGCCGCATGGCGTCCTGGATCGGGGTGTTGGGCGAGGTCCCGATCACGTCGCCGACCACTGGGATCCGGTTGGCCGGGTGCGGGAGGCCCGTGGTGTCCATCGAGGTTGTCATGGTGGTTCCCCAGGTCGGTGAAGTCTTGATCGCTCCATATCAGCCTGGCAGTGGTGGCGGGTGCGCGCTACGAGAAGGACTACAAGAACCTGTAGTTTTGCCCCGTGAGTGAAGCGGCCCACGGTCTGGGCGAGCTGCGCGCGGAGCAGCGCCGTGCCGGCATGTGGCGCAACCGCTTCCTGGCGCTGCTGGACCGCACCCCCGTGCCGACCGCGATCTGCCAGCTGGACGGCACCATCACCGTGGCCAATCCGGCGCTGGCCGAGGCGCTGGACACCCGGCCGTCCCAGCTGCGCGACCGGCACGTGCTGGAGTACTTCCAGCCCAAGGTCCGGCGGGACTTCGACAAGCTGGTCGCCGGGCTGGAGCACGGTGGCCGGGCCCGGCTGGTGATCGCCGTGCAGTTCCGGGGCGGCGCCGGCGAGCTCACCGTGCAGGCGGTGTCCGACGACGGCGGCTCGGGCCTGCTGATCACGCTGCGGATCACGCCGCTGCCGGCCGACGTCCAGCTTTCCGACCGGGAGTCGGAGATCCTGCGGCTGATCGCCGGCGGCGCGACCTCCACGGTGGTCGCGGCCGAGCTGGGTATCACCGGCGACGGCGTGAACTATCACCTGACCCGGCTCTCGGACCGGTTCGGCGTGCCCAACCGGACCGCGCTGGTGGCCCGCGCCTACTCGCTCGGCCTGCTCGACCCGGCCTCGTGGCCGCCGCGCTAGCTCCCATGTCACCGGAACGCCGGTACCGGCGGATAACCCAGTCCACTACGCTTTTTGGACTAGCCGGTCAGGAGCGTGCCGACGCGCATCGTGCGCGATCCTGACCGGCTTTCCCATATCCGCTGATCGGCGGCTTGGCGGGATTTCGCCGCCGCCCCCACGCCCCCACCCCGGCCGCGCTCGGCACACCCTTTCGGCGATCCCGGCCCAGTGGCACCCAACATCACCCGTTCCGGTGACAGCGCTCCCACCACCTTTTGCCACATGTGCGCCACATTCGACTCCCAGCGCCACATGTGGACCACGTGTGGCCGAGGGGAGAGCAAAAACCCGTGCGGGGGTCGCGATGTGTGCATGGAAGTGCCAGGCTGCCGATCAAGGGCGACGAGGCCGGAAGGTGGTAGCCGATGCCGTACGAGGTCGACGGGGTGGTGGCGTCCGGGAAGGGCGCGCCGGTGAGCGTCCAGCGGATCACCGTGCCGGATCCGGGACCGGGCGAGGTCGTGGTGAAGGTGCAGGCGTGCGGGGTCTGCCACACCGACCTGCACTACCGCGAGGGCGGCATCAACGACGAGTTCCCGTTCCTGCTCGGCCATGAGGCCTCCGGTCTGGTCGAGGTGGTCGGCGAGGGCGTGACCAGCGTCGAGCCGGGCGACTTCGTGATCCTGAACTGGCGCGCGGTGTGCGGCGACTGCCGGGCCTGCCGCCGCGGCCGGCCCTGGTACTGCTTCAACACCTTCAACGCCAGCCAGCCGATGACCCTCAAGGACGGCACGCCGCTGAGCAACGCGCTGGGCATCGGGGCGTTCGTGGAGAAGACGCTGGTGCACGCCGGCCAGTGCACGAAGGTCGACGCCCGGGTCAGCCCGGACGTGGCCGGCCTGCTGGGCTGCGGCGTGATGGCCGGCCTGGGCGCGGCGATCAACACCGGCGGCGTGAGCCGCGGCGACACGGTGGCGGTGATCGGCTGCGGCGGCGTGGGCGACGCGGCGGTGGCCGGCGCGCGGCTGGCCGGCGCGGCGAAGATCATCGCTATCGACGTGGACCAGCGGAAACTGAACTGGGCCAAGGACTTCGGCGCGACCGACACGGTCAACGCCCGCGAGGGCGACGTGGTCGAGGCGATCCAGGGTCTGACCGGTGGCTTCGGCGCGGACGTGGTGATCGACGCCGTCGGCCGGCCCGAGACCTGGAAGCAGGCGTTCTACGGCCGCGACCTGGCCGGCACGGTGGTGCTGGTCGGCGTGCCCACCCCGGACATGGCACTGGACATGCCGCTGATCGACTTCTTCGCCCGCGGCGGCTCGCTGAAGTCCTCCTGGTACGGCGACTGCCTGCCCTCCCGGGACTTCCCGACGCTGGTCGACCTGCACCTGCAAGGGCGCTTGCCGTTGGAGAAGTTCGTCACAGAGCGGATCGGCCTGGGCGACGTAGAGCAGTCGTTCGAGCGTATGGGCCGGGGCGACGTGCTGCGCAGCGTGGTCGTGTTCGACTAATACTGAGAAGGTGCGAGCACCGTTCGGCGACGAGGAGTTCCCCGCAGCGCCCTACCCGGGCGCCCGGCCGGACGTGTCGTTCGCACACCTGGACGGCGTCGGCGCGCCACTGCGGCCGGACCGGCACAGCCCGGCCGGCTGGCGCGTCGACCACACCGGGGAGGACCTGGACGAGTGGCTGGCCGCCCGCGGCGCGGCGCCGATGAGCAAGCGGGTGCCGGTGCTGGCCTACGGCTCCAACGCCTGCCCGTCGAAGATCACCTGGCTGCGGGAGTCGCTCGGCCTGGCCGGGCCGGTCGTGGTGCTGCGGGCCCGCTGCGAGGGCCTGGCCGCGGTGTGGGCCGCCGGCCTGCGGGTGGTGGACGACCAGCGGCCGGCCACGCTGATGGCGGCCAAGGACGTGGTCGAGGAGCACGCGGTCTGGATGGCCGACCGGGAGCAGGTGCGGGTGCTGGACGTGTGCGAGGGCCGCGGCCGGCGCTACCGGCTGGCCCGGGTGCGCAGCGGCCGGGTGGTGCTGGACGACGGCGCGGTGGTGGACCGGGTGCTGGCCTACGTGGCCGAGGACCGGGTGCGCCAGCCCATCCTGGTCCGCGGCAAGCCGGTGCGCTGCGCCGACATGGACCAGGCGGCCGCGCAGGGGCTGGTCGGCAAGCGGGCCGGCAGCGACGGCCTCAAGGCGTCCACTGTGGACGGTGACCCGAATCCCGAGTCGTGGCCGAAGCGGGTTTTTGTCTACGGCACGCTGCAACCCGGCCACGAGGCCTGGCGCCTGCTGGAGCCGATGGTCACCGGCCGGCCGCGCCGGACGGCGATCCGGGGCACGCTCTACGACACCGGAATGGGCTATCCGGCCCTGCAACTGGCCGGCGCGGACCCGATCCCCGGCTGGGTGCTGCCGATCCGCTCCCCCGGCCGCACGCTGTCCACTTTGGACAAGTACGAGGGGCCGGACTACCGGCGGATACGCGTCGCGCTGCCGGACGGCCAGGTGTGCTGGACCTACGTGTGGACCGAGCCGACCCAGGGCATGGCGGTGCTGCCGGCGGGATGGCGGGCCTCGGCCTGACATTTGCAAGATCAACTAAGGCAACCGAGGCATTCTCACGGGCGTCTTGGTGATGGAGGTGGTCCAACCATGTTCATCAACCGCGTTCTGGTCGCCACAGGGGTGCTTGCCGCGGCGGCAACAGTGCTCGCGCCGATCGCGTCCGCGCAACCGGCCAGCAGCCGCTGCAACAACACGACGTTAGCCGCCACGCTGGCCAGTCCCGATGCCGGCGCGGGCCAGCGCTACATCCAGTTCGTCGTCACCAACATCAGCCACACCACGTGCACGCTCTACGGCCACGGCGGATTCGCGCTGGTCGGCGCGCCGACCCAGCTGACCTGGACGGCCAACCCGGGCCCGAGCCTGGTCACACTGGCCCCCAACCAGCAGGCCGCGATGACCCTGCACTGGACGGCCATCCCGGCCGACGACGAGTCCGGCGCCCAGTGCCAGCCCACGGCCGCCACGGCGATCTCGATCCCGCCGGACGAGACCCAGCCGCTGACCGTGGCCTGGACCGGCGGGCCCGTCTGCCAGCACGGCCAGATGGACGCCAGCGCTTACTACAAGCTGTGAGATGTGCTGAAGTGGACCGGTGATCCCACCGATCGAATGGACCCTGTCCGGTCACGGGGGCGAGCTGGCGGCTCGCACCTGGCCCAGCCCGGATGCCCGCTGGCTCGCCGTCCTCGTGCACGGGTACGGCGAGCACCTGGGCCGCTACCAGCACGTGGCCGACGCGCTGGTCCGCATGGGGGCGATGGTGGTCGGCGCCGACCTGGTGGGACACGGCCGCTCGGCCGGTGAGCGGGCGCTGGTCGGCGATTTCGAGGACGTGGTGTCCGATGTGGACATCGTGTTGACGGCGGCCCTGGACGGGCACCCCGACCTGCCGGTGGTGCTCGTCGGACACTCGGTCGGCGGCGCGATCGCCGTCCGGTACGCGCAGCGGCACCCGGACAAGGTGGCCGCGATGGTGCTGTCGGCGCCCGTGCTCGGCACCTGGCCGGCGCTGGATCTGCTGGAGTACGAGGACATTCCGGACACCCCGATCGATCCGGCGACGCTGTCCCGGGACCCGTCGGTCGGCGCGGCCTACGCGGCCGACCCGCTGGTGTGGCACGGCCCGTTCAAGCGGCCGACGCTGGCGGCGCTGGACCAGCTGCTCCAGACGATCAGCTTCGACCGCCCGCTCGGCGACGACCTGCCGGTCCTGTGGCTGCACGGCGACGCCGACGAACTGGTGGACCAGGCCGACACCCGGGCCGGCACCGACCGGGTGCGGGGGCTCGGCTTCGAGGAGCTGACCTATCCCGGCGCCCGGCACGAGCTGTTCAACGAGGTCAACCGGGACGAGGTGCTGGCCGACGTGGCCGCCTTCACAGCCCGGGCGGTCAAGGGCTAGCGTCCTTTTGTGCAGCTGACGATCTCGACCCCGAACGGTCTCATCGACGGCTATCTGGCGGTCCCCTCGGTTGAGGTGTCCGGCGAAGGCCCCTGGCCCGGCGTTGTCGTGGTGCACGACGTGCTGGGCTTCAACGACGACGTGCGGCAGATCGCCGGCCGGTTCGCCACCGCCGGATATGTCGCCATCGTCCCGAATCTGTACGCCCGCGGCGGCGCGCTGCGCTGCATCCGCGGCGTGTTCAAGGCGCTGAACGCCGGCAGCGGGTCAGCGTTCGACGACATCGAGGCGGCCCGCCGGCTGATCGCCGGCCGGGGCGACTGCACCGGCAAGATCGGCGTGGTCGGCTTCTGCATGGGCGGCGGCTTCGCGCTGCTGACGGCGCCGCGCGGATTCCAGGCCTCGGCGCCGTACTACGGCATGCTGCCCAAGGACCTGGCGCTGCTGGACGGGGCCTGCCCGGTGGTGGCCAGCTTCGGCAAGAAGGACCCGTCCCTCAAGGGCGCCGCGGCCAAGCTGGAGTCGGCGTTGGCCGAACGCGACGTCACGCACGACGTCAAGGAGTACGCGGAGGCCGGCCACAGCTTCGCCAACCGGCTCCCGGCCGCCGCACTGAGCCGGGTGCTCGGCTTCGGCTACCACCACGAGTCGTCAGAGGACGCTTGGCGTCGTGTCCTTGCTTTCTTCCGGCAGCACCTCCGAAGCTGACGGCGCCTTGGTCGGGGGGAGCGCCACGTTGCGCACACCCGAGGCCAGCTCGTGCAGGCCGAGGTGCCGGTTGTGCAGCCGGGCGAACAGCAGGAAGCCCAGCGGGATCGCCACGCTCAGCAGCACCGCGAACGCCGCGAAGGCGACCTCGCCCGGCCGGTCCTCGACGATGCCGACCAGTGTCTCCAGCCGCAGGTTCCGCATGGTCTCCACCACCCGTGAGGCCGACACCGCCACCACGATCACCGCCAGCATGGTGACGAAGGTCAGCGGCACGAAGGCGATCGCCAGCAGCGCCTCGCGCACCAGCAGCCGCCACGGCGCCGGGCGCTTGTCGTCGGAGTCCACCAGCCGCAGCCGCAGGATGTGCTTGCCGACCGTCGCGCCCGTCACCCACGGCGTCAACACGAACCAGACCACAAAAACCAGCAGCCCCACCAGGAACGCGCTGTTCAGCGAGCTGCCGCCGAGCAGGTACCACAGCCCGGCCGCGAACGGCAGGCAGAACGAGAAGCCCACGGCGTCCAGCAGCAACGCGAGCAGCCGGCGGCCGAACGGCACCGGCACGCGGGCCAGCGCCCGGACGTCGATGCTGTCCAAAGTGGGCAGCCAGCGGGTGATCGGGCCGGCCAGGGCCCAGCCCAGCATGCAGCCCAGGGAGTTGACGATGATGTCGTCCACGTCGAACAGCCGGTACGGGCACGGGTAGATGCCCCACAGGCCGGTCAGCTGGGTCAGCTCGAAGAAGCAGGCCACGCCCAGCCCGATCGCCGCGGTCGTCCAGAAGCCGCGGCGGAAGTGGTAGTGCAGGTACATGCCCAGCGGCAGCAGCAGGAGCAGGTTGAAGCCCGTCTCCCAGACCGCCGAGTTGTGCAGCACCAACGCGTTCAGACTGACGCTGCCCTTGGCTTCCTTCCAGATGTCCGAGAACGTGTTGCCCGGCGTCAGCTGCGGATGCCCGAAGTCGGCGTACTTGACGCAGACGTCCACCTGCCGGCTCGGCAGCGGCACGATCACCAGGCAGAACGCCGCCAGCGAGTAGTAGAGGAAGCTCGCGAACGACAGCCCCCGCCACCCCGTCAGGACCCCGTGCCGGCGGTAGAGCACGATCGCCGTCGGCACGAACAACAGCATCGCCAGCAACGGAAACAGCAGCGCCGCGGTCCTAATCGGCAGCAGGTACGCGTTCACCACCCGCCGCACTATACACAGAGCGAATACGCCCGACCGAACGGATGCGAGCTCCGCTCAGGTCAGTAACCGGTGACGAGGTAGTCGAAGTTTCCCGGCCCCACGGTCCGGTCCAGGGTCCTGACCACGGACGGCGCGTTGTCGTAGGGCCCCTGGACGAACAGCGGCTTGCCGCCCTTGCCGAACGTGATGTCGCTGCCGCCGGACCACGCGCCCAGGTGACCGCTGACCTTCGCGAAGTCGGGATGCGGCTCGAAACCGAGGCCTCGGGCGTAGTCGACGGCCCCGAAGACGAGCTGCCGTGCGAGCTCCAACGGCGCCGCTGTGTAGTCCTCTCCCCGGAAGTACTCTCGACGGAACTCGACCAGCTCGGCGTCGGACTTCGGTTCGGGACCATAGGCGTTCTTGACGCCGAGGCAGTAGACGTCCACCAGGTATCCGCAGACACTGTGCGGTCGGCGCCGGGTCTGCTCGCGGGCAACCAGCACCCGCGCCAGCCCACCCATGTCGCTGGGGCAGTCCAGCCATTCGGGATGGCCGTCGAAGGCAAGCCCGCTGCTCCAGCTCGTGTTCACCCAGCAGCCGACCACCGGCTGCTCGGCGATGTCCACCTGGTCGGCGGCGGCGATGACCCGGATCAGCGGCACTACCACTGACTGAGACACACCGAGCGAGCGAGCGATCAATTTCGGCGACAGGCCCCGGCCACGCAGCTCGCGGACCCCTTCCATCAGCTCCTCGTTGTCCACGCGGCCGAATGCTAGCCGCGCGGCGAGTGGCCCTTGACCGCTGCCCCCGGACGTCGCCGGCTCAGGCCAGCGACCCCAGATCGATCTCCACCGCGCCCGGCAGGTCCGCCGTCAGACTTCGACACGCGACGACTCCGGCAGAGCTTGCACGTCCGCAAGCGTCAGCTCGTAGGTGTGCACGGCGAGGACCGACGCGCCGCTGGCCGGGCTGGACGGATCCGGCGAATACAAGGCGACCGGCGTGCACGACCACACGCTTGACCGCGCTGCCGAACGACTGGCTCTTTCCCCCACCAGGTGGGTGGATGGCCAGCGTCCTCCTCGCCGTTCCAGGGTACCGGAGCTGCGACGACACGGCTCACGGCGGACGCCGCGTCAACCCCGCCCTGCTCCACCCACCCTCCACGTCGCCCGTCCCTCCCCTGGGGGACAATCAGAGGCGATGGTGGAGCAGGACCTCAGGCTGCTGATATCCGTGGTGGTCAGCGCCGAAGACGAGCGACAGGCCCATGACGCCTGCCGCGACCTCGTCGACCGGATCGGCGGCCGGGTCGTTGAGGCCGCGGACTGCTCGGACGAGGAACCCGGCTGCTGGTCGGTGACGATCGGCAAGGACCTGCCGGCGGTGCAGGTGCACAACGACGCGGCGGCGCTGGCCCGGTCGGTGCGGACGTTCGTGCGCGAGCTGGCGCCGGACTCGCCGCTGCCCCGGGTGTGCTGCGAGCCGCCGACGGCCTGGACGGTGCTGGACGACCCGGAGCTGATCGGCAAGCTGGTCGCGGGCGCGGAGCGGCTGCTGGTGGAGGCGTGGTCGGAGCAGGCCCCGTTCCAGCCGCCCACCTACCAGGAGCCCACGGTTGCGGACCCGGCGCCGGCGGAGCACACGACCCGGCTGCGGCTGCGGGTGGACGTGGCGGTGCAGCACCCGGCCGGCGCGCAGTGGCAGGCGAGGGCGCTGGCCAGCCGGGTCACCGAGGCGGCCACGATCACCGAGGTCACGCAGGGTGGCGACGGCGTCTCGGTGCACCTCGATCTGGGGCGATGGCCCCAACCGCCGCAACAGGCGGTGACGGACGCGGTCGAGGCGCTGGGCCGGCCGGAGTGGTCGCCGATGGAGCTCAAGCCCGACGGCACGGTCACGCAGCGCTGGCTGGACCTGCTCCGGCCGACTTCCGGCATCACGTCGTTGGAGCTGGTCGCGGACCGGGTGGAGGCCGAGGTGGCCTGGCCGACCGAGGACGAGCCCCCGGTGTGGCGGGAGCCGGGAAGTTGATCGTCTACAGTGGAGCGATGCAGCGGGCCAACCGTGCACACTAATGCGCTTGAACTTCGCTCGATCAGCCGATCCTGGTTGTGTAATCGTCGTGTGACAGTACTAAGTTCGGGAGCGTTGGACTGCACGGTCGGGCAGTGACGTTACTGGGAGGGACCGGATCAGCGATGGCTAGCGTCGAGCAGGTGAGGGGCCAGATCGGTCTGGCCAAGGAGCAGGCCGAGCGCGGTGCCCAGGCGTTGCAGGAAGCGGAGACCCAGATCGGACAGGCGCAGCAGGCCTTCCAGGAGGCCGCTCAGGGCAGCAACCAGTCCGAGGCCAGCGACGTGAACAACATGTTCACCCACGCGCTACAGAAGATCGGCGAGGCCCGCGACGCGGTGATGGCCGCGATGAGCAACGCGGAGTCCTACGCCGGCCGGTTGTGACCGGTGGCGTCGGTCGAACAGGTTCGGGCCTCGCTGGCGCTGGTCGGCGACCACCTCCGGACGGCGCACCAGCAGCTGGCCGAGGCCTGTGAACGGCTGGCCGAGGCGCACGCGATCCTCACCGAGGCCAGCCGGATGCACCCCCGTTCACTTGTGCCCCCGGAACTGACCAAGGCGTGCGACCATGCAGGGGAGCAGCTGACGCTGCTGCTGGGCGTCATGGAAGCCGTGGAACGGTTCTCCGGTCGCCTGTGAACTGACCTTAGAGGTGGGCGTTGAACAGGCGAAACGATCGCCGGCAACGGATACAGGACGCGTTCGCCGCCTTCCACGACGCGGTCGCCGCGGCTCGCGGCGCCGCCAAGCGGGCACATGACGCTGCCTCGATGCAGCAGGCGCGGGAGATGTTCGAACAGGACCTCCGCTCCAAGGGCATCGACCGGGCGCTGCGCGATCCGGACTACGCCGACTCGCTCACCGATCCACGCCTGGCGGCGATCGTGGCGCAGGCCAAGGAGGATTGGGAACAGGCCTTCGCCAAGTGGACGAACAACGGCCCGCGGGCACTGTCCGACCTGGTCGCCGAGGCGGCGCCGGGCAGCGCGTCCGAGGACTACGAGAACTGGCTGGGCCAGATCGGCACGGTCGACGGCCGCGGCCCGGTGCCGGGCCTGTGGCGGATCGGCACCGCGGTGGCCACCACGTCGCCGGTGCCGGTGTCGTTCCCGGTCGCGGTGCCGCTGCTGGACCGCTCGCACCTGGCCGTGTTCACCTCCTCGGGCAGCCGGCCGCAGGCCGAGAACCTGGTCGAGTCGCTGGTGCTGCGGGTGCTCAGCCACTTCCAGCCCGGCCTGGTGCACGTGCACGTCTGGGATGTGGGCCAGCTCACGGGATCGCTGCCCGGGCTGTATCCGTTGACCCGGGCCGGTTTGCTCACCGTGCACGACCCGGCGCGGCCGGCCGAGCTGCTGGACGAGCTGGCCGAGCACATCCGCAAGGTGCACACCACCGTGCTGGTCGGCGGGCACGACTCGTTGCGGTCCATGGAGTCCGACGCCGGGCTGCGCACCGAGCCGTGGCGGATCGCCGTGCTGTTCGGCCGGCCCGACGCGCTCAAGGACGAGGAGCTGCACAAGCTGCAGCGGATCGCCCGCAACGGCCTGGCCGCCGGCGTGCAGCTGGTGCTGGTGGACATCCCGATCACCGTCAACAGTCCTATCGAGACGGTCATGCTGTTCGACGACCGGCCTTGGCGCACCACGATGTCCGGCGAGCACGCCACCTTCCACGTGGATCCGGCGCTGCCGCGGGAGATGGTGCCGCGGGCCTGCGCGGCGATCGCCGCCGCGCTGGAGGACCGCCGCAGCCGGGTGTGCACGTTCGAGGAGCTGCTGCCCGAGCGGTTCTGGTCCTACCAGTCCTCCTCGGGCGTGCAGACGCCGATCGGGCACCGCGACGGCGTGGCCGTGCCGATCACCATCGGGGACAGCTCGCCGCACGTGCTGATCGGCGGCCCGAGCGGCTCGGGCAAGACGAACTTCCTGTACGCCATGCTCGGCGGCCTGGTGGCCCGCTACTCGCCGGCCGAGCTGGAGCTGTACCTGCTGGACTTCAAGGAGGGCGTGTCCTTCGCCCAGTTCGCGCCGGGCCGCAAGGACCCGACGTGGCTGCCGAACGCGCGGCTGGTCGGCGTGAACGTCAACCAGGACCGGGAGTTCGGCGTGGCGCTGCTGCGCTTCCTGGCCGACGAGATGCGCCGCCGCGCCGACGCCGCCAAGGCGCACGAGGTCACCAAGCTGGAGGAGCTGCGGGCCGAGGACCCGGACGGCCGCTGGCCGCGGATCATCGCGGTGGTCGACGAGTTCCAGTACCTGTTCGCGGAGAAGGACACTGTCACCCGGGAAGCGGTCTCCCTGCTGGAGGACGTGGCCCGGCGCGGCCGCTCGCAGGGCATCCACCTGGTGCTGGCCAGCCAGGACGTGTCCAGCATCGAGGCGTTCTGGGGCAAGCCGGCGATCTTCGAGCAGTTCACGGTGCGGGTCGCGCTGCCCAAGGCGCGGCGGGTGCTGACCGACGGCAACACCGCGGCGATCGACCTGCCGCGCTGGCACGCGATCGTCAACCACGAGTCGGGAGTCAAGCAGGGCAACGAGATCGCCCGGTTGCCGGACGCGACCGGCCGCGGCAGCTTCGACCGGGTGCAGGCGCGGCTGTTCGAGATGAAGCCGGCCGACCTGTCGGTGCCGCGGCTGTTCGACGGCAGCCGAGTGCCGGTGCTGGCCGACCTGCCCGGTTTCCGGGCGCTGGAGCCGGTTTCCGGACGCGCGCCGATCGTCCTGCTGGGACAGGTCATCGACGTCGAGGACCGGGCGGCCCGGGTGACGCTGGCCCGCGCGCCCGGCCGCAACGTGGCCGTTTTCGGCTCCGTGCTGAAGGAATCGACCAGCGTGCTCGCCGCCGCGGCGCTTTCCCTGGCCCGGCAACACGTTCCCGGCCAGGCCCGGTTCACCGTGGCCCCGATGATCGACGACGCGATGCCGGCGGCCGACGGGCTGGCCGCCCGGCTGCGGGGCTTCGGACACGACGTGACCGAGGTCGGCCTGGACGGCATCCGCCAGCACCTGGGCCTGGTGGCGCGGGAGCTGGAGGAGCGGCTGTCCGGCACGGTGCTCGACCAGCCGGTGCCGCACTATCTCGTGCTGTACGGCATGGACGCGGCCAACTCGGTGCTGGAGACCAAGGATCCGGAGACCCGGGTGTCCGGTGTGGACAGTTTCCGGCAGGTGCTCAAGAGCGGCCCCGAGCACCGGACCCACCTGATCGGCTGGTGGCGCAGCCCGGCGCGGCTGAAGAACCTGCTGATGATGGGCGCGTCCGCGGACGACATCGGCTCCTGGGTCGGGTTCGACGTGCAGGGCCAGGATCTCAACGCCTATGCCCCCGGTCAGCTGATCACCTGGTCGCCGCGCCCGGGCCGCGGCCTGTTCTTCGACCGGTACGAGCACGCCCGGCCGCAGGTGGTCATCCCGTTCGACACCGATGGGGAGCAGTCGTGAGCGACGCGATCGGCGCCGTCGAGCGCTACAAGGAGATCATCGGCTGGATCGGCGACGCCGTGCAGGAGATGCGGGAGCACGACGCCGAGCGGGGCGAGGTGGTCAGCGACCGGCTGGACGACGCCATGGCCGCCACCAACGAGATGCTCACCCGGGCCGACCGGAGCATGTCCACGATCGACGAGCTGTGGCTCGAGGCCGTCGGGGAGCTGTTCCACGAGCGCTGGATGCAGGTGACGCCCATCCCCCGCCCGGACACCGCCGCGCCGCCGCGCCCGCTGGAGTTCTACGAGGCCGAGGTGGAGCGGACCCAGCTGGCCCTGATCGACGCCATCCGGAAAAAGGGCATCCTGGGGCGCTGATTGACTCCCTGGGGTGATCGTCGCCACTCGCGGGAACAGCCGGCGAGGTCCAAGGTGTTGGCAGTAGTGAACGCCAATTACTGAACTGATCAGTCTCGAAAATGGAGGCTCCGCCATGTCTGTGCCGACCACCGTCCGCGAGATCAGGCTCGCCGCCCGGCCCAACGGCTGGCCGACCGAGCAGACCTTCGAGCTCGCCGAAGCCCCGCTGGTGGTCGAGCCGGGTCGTCTCGTGGTGCGCAACCTGTTCATGAGCGTCGACCCGTACATGCGCGGCCGGATGAACGACGTCAAGTCCTACAGCCCGCCCTTCCAGGTCGGCAAGGTCATGGAGGGCGGCGCCGTCGGCGAGGTCGTCCAGTCCGACGTCGAGGGCTTCGCCGTCGGCGACATCGTGCTGCACTTCCAGGGCTGGCGCGACTACGCGGTGCTGCACCCCAAGACCGCGGTCAAGGTGGACCCGAAGGCCGCCCCGATCAGCACTTATCTCGGCGTGCTGGGCATGCCCGGCCTGACCGCCTACGCCGGCCTGCTGCGCTCCGGCGAGTTCAAGGAGGGCGACACCGTCTTCGTGTCCGGCGCGGCCGGCGCGGTCGGCCAGGTCGTCGGCCAGCTGGCCAAGCTCAAGGGGGCCAAGCGGGTCATCGGCAGCGCCGGCAGCGCGGACAAGGTCAAGTACCTGACCGAGGAGCTCGGCTTCGACGCCGCCTTCAACTACAAGGACGGCTCGGTCACCGAACTGCTGGAGCAGGCCGCGCCGGACGGCATCGAGCTGTACTTCGACAACGTCGGCGGCGACCACCTGGAGGCGGCGCTGGGCAGCCTCAACGTGCACGGCCGGGTCGCGGTCTGCGGCATGATCTCCGGCTACAACGCCACCGAGGCCACCCCGGCGCCGCACAACCTGGCCCAGGTCATCGCCAAGCGGCTGACCATCCGCGGCCTGCTGGTCGGCGACCACTACGACCTCCAGCCGCAGTTCGTCGGCGAGGTCGCGCCGCTGGTGTCCGGCGGCAAGCTCAAGTACACCGAGACCGTCGTGGAGGGCCTGGAGAACGCCCCGCAGGCCTTCCTGGGCATGCTGCGCGGCGAGAACACCGGCAAGATGCTGGTCAAGATCGCCGACTGACGCCCCCACGCAACGTCAGGAAGGCCCCTTTCACCGCCGCGGCTTTTGCCAGGAAGGGGGCTTTCCTGCACTCCGAGTGCAGGAAAGCCCCCTTCCTGCACTCGGCGCGGGTCTTGGCTAGACGACCCGTCCCTGGTGCACCACGACCGTGGGCTCCCGGCGTTCGCGGATCACTTCGGCCACGGTTTCCCCGGGCAGCACCACGAACTCCGCCCGGTCCCCCTCGACCAGCCCGTGGTCGCGTTCGCCGAGCACGGCCGCGCCGCCACGGGTCGCGGTGTCGGCGCACATCTCGATCATCGGGTCGGCGGTGTAGCCCTCGGCCTCGGCCAGCTCCCACACGTCGATGCCGCCGATGCCGACGCGGACGCCGCCCCAGCGGAGCTTGCGCAGCGGCAGCGGCTTGGTCGCGACGACGGCGACGTCGGCCTCGGCCAGGCGGTCGATGAGCTCGTCCTGGCGGTCGGGATCCACAGTGGACAGAGTGGTGGCGTGCACGACGCTGACCTGGCCCCGCATGTCCAGCGCGGCGGTCCGCTCGCAGATCAGCTCCAGTTCGAACGCCCCGAGCTCGCCGTGGTCGTCGAGCTGGAAGTCCACGCCGCACTGGTGCTTGTCGGCCAGCCCGAACACGACGTCCAGGTGCCGCACCGGATCCCGGTCGACCCGGGCCGGATCGATGCCGCCGACCAGGTCCGCGCCGGCCGACAGGGCGGCGTCGAGGGCGTCCATGCCGGTGATCGCGCCGGTGGGCGACACGGCGACCAGCTGCACCTCGACCCGGCCGAGCAGGTCGGCCCGCCGGGCCAGGGCCTCGTCCATCGCGGCGACGGGCACGTGGACCCGGATCATGGTGGTGCCGGGACGTAACGCGTCCAAACGACCGTGGGCGTCGACGAACGAAGGCAGCAGCACGCCGCCCGCGCCGTCGACCACCTGGGCGCCGGCCGGCGCGGCCAGCCCGACGCCGATCTGGTCGATCCGGCCGTTGCGGCAGAGCACGTCGACCGCCGGCAGGTCGGCCGCGCTCGGCCACGGCCGAACGGCCCTGATCAGCAGTTCTCCACTCATCTCGGGAGATTAACCCCGATCGGCCGCCGGCAACAGCTTTCCGGGATTGAGCACGCCGGTCGGGTCCAGCGCCCGTTTCACCGAGGTCATCACCTCGATGCCGAGCGCGCCGACCTCGCCCGCCAGGTACGGCGCGTGGTCGGTGCCGACGGCGTGGTGGTGGGTGATCGTGCCGAGCGGCGCGATCGCCTGGGACGCCGCCTTCTTGGCCCGCTGCCACTGCCCGATCGGGTCGTCGTCGGCCCGGGCCGCCAGCACCGTGAAGTACAGCGAGGCGCCCGTTTCGTACGCGTGCGAGACGTGGCACATGACCACCGCGCGGTTGAGCGAACGTTGCAAGGCCCCTCGCACGGCCGAGCGAAGGGTGCTCAGCTGCGACCAGTGCGTCGCGGTCTCCAGCGTCTCGACGCACACGCCGGCGTCGAGCAGCGAATCCCGTTGCCGCGGCCCGGAGAACCGGCCGTGCCGCCACGATTCCCCGATCAGCCGGCCCAGCCGCACCGCCCGGTGCGGCCGCAGCGCCCGCAGTGTCCCGGCGCGACGGACGGCCAGCTCGCCGGCGGATCCGGCCTCCCAGCCCAGGATCAGCAGGCACGGGTCGGAGATCCGCCGGGCCCGCAGGTAGGCCTTGACCGCGCCGGCCCGCACCCCGCCGGTCAGGGCCAGCTGCACCTCGGTCTCCTCGGTGTCGGACAGCCGGGTCACGTCGGCCAGCACGCGGTGCTGGGCCAGGTCCCGGATGGCGTCGGTGGCCTTGTCCCAGCCGTCCAGGAAGTAGCCCTCGTACCGGGTGTGCGTGGCCACCGGCCGGACCCGCAGCGTCACCTCGGTGATCACGCCGAAGGCGCCCTCGCTGCCGATCACCAGCTGCTTGAGGTCGGGGCCGGCGGCGGTGGCCGGGGCGACGCCCAGGTTGAGCTCGCCGAGCGGGGTGGCCAGCCGCACGCCGTCGACCATGTCCTCGAACCGGCCGTAGCCGGCCGAGGCCTGCCCGGCGGAGCGGGTCGCGGCGAAGCCGCCGATGGTGGCCCTTTCGAAGGACTGCGGGAAGTGGCCGAGGGTGAAGCCGTGCGCGGCGAGCATGCGTTCGGCGTCGGTGGCCCGCACGCCGGCCTGCAACACGACCAGCCTGGACAGCGGGTCGATGGACACGAGCCGGTTGAGCCGGGTCAGGTCGAGCACGATCACGGCGTGCTTGCCGCCGCGCAGCGCGGTCACGCCGCCGACCACGGAAGTGCCTCCGCCGAAGGGAATCACGCCGACATCGTGCTCCGCGCACGCCTTGAGCACCGCGACCACCTCGTCCGGGTCGGCCGGCAGCACCACCGCGTCCGGCACCGCCAGGTCGCCGCATCCCCGGTGCCGCAACAGGTCCACATAGGACATGCCACCGGAGCGGCCAAGTCGGGAGTTTCGGTCCAGCAGGACGTTCTCCGCGCCGACCACGGCCTCCAGCGCCGCTCTACCGACGATCGACAGCTCCGGCTCGGGCACGGTCAGCACCGAGTCCGGCGCGACCGGCGTCGGGTGTTCGGCGAGCCCGGTCCTGGCCCGCAGCCAGCGCAGCGCGTGCGCGGGCAGCACGTGCTCGCTGAGCGTCCAGCCGCCCCGCAGGGTGTGATCGATCCCCGGTTCCATTGCTACAGTGTTACACATGCCGTCACAACGTCACAGCGCCCGAGTCGGGGACGACGTCCTGCTGGACGCCGCCCACAAGTGCGTCCTGCTGGTCGGTGTGCGGCGCACCACGCTGACCGACGTGGCCCGGGAGGCCGGCGTCAGCCGGATGACCCTCTACCGGCGCTTCCCGGACGTGCGCAGCCTGGTCGCGGCCCTGATGACCAGGGAGTTCGGCGCGCTGCTGGGCGAGGTCGGGCCCGGTCGGACGGCCCGCGAGCGGCTGGTCAGCGGGGGCGTCGGCACGGTCCGCCGGCTGCTGGCCAACCCGCTGATGGCCGCTGTGCTGGACCGGGACGCCGAACTGCTGCTGCCGTACGTCGTGGAACGGCTCGGGGCCACGCAGCGGATCGCCGAGCAGTTCCTGCGGGTGGAACTGGCCGCCGGGCATGAGGACGGCTCCGTCCGGCCCGGCGACCTGGACGTGCAGTCCCGGACGCTGCTGCTGATGGTGCAGTCGTTCGTGCTGTCGGTCCGGCCGGCGATCGCCGAACTGGCCCCGGACGCCGTCTTCGACGAACTGGCTCGGATGCTGGAAGGGGCGCTGCGGCCGTGAAGACGTCACTGAACGCCGAGCGGCGTCTGCGCGAGCTCGCTGAGGTCGCCGACGGCGCGGCCGTCGATGTGCTGGTCGTCGGCGGCGGCGTGACCGGCGCCGGGGCCGCCCTCGACGCCGCCTCGCGCGGGTTGTCGGTGTGCCTGGTCGAGGCGCACGACCTGGCGTTCGGCACCTCCCGGTGGTCGAGCAAGCTCGTGCACGGCGGGCTGCGGTATCTGGCCCATGGCGAGGTCGGGCTGGCGTACGAGAGCGCCGTCGAGCGGGGCATCCTGATGACCCGCACAGCCCCACACCTGGTTCGGGCTCTGCCGCAACTCGTTGCCCTGCATGGGAAACAACGCGGCGCGCTGGTGATGGCCGGGCTACGGGCCGGCGACCTGCTACGCCGCGCCGCCGGTACCCCGGGCCGCGTGCTGCCGCCACCCCGCCGGATCTCCGCCGCGGAAACCCTTGCCCTGGCCCCAGGTCTACGGGCTCAGGACCTCACCGGCGGGCTGCTTTCCTTTGACGGCCAGCTTATCGACGACGCCCGTCTGGTCGTCGCCCTGGCCCGAACCGCCGCCGGCTTCGGCGCGCGGATCCTCACCCGGGCGCGGGTCGTCGACCTGGCCGGCGACGGCGCCCAGGTCCTGGACACCTTGACCGGCAACGAGTTCTCCGTCAAGGCCCGCCGGGTCGTCAACGCCACCGGCGTCTGGGCCGGCCAACTGGCGCCGTCAGTCCGACTACGGCCTTCCCGCGGCTCGCACCTCGTGCTCAGCGCCGATTCCGTGCGCATCGGCTCGACCTCTTTGACCGTGCCCATTCCCGGCTCAAGCAACCGTTTCGCGCTGGTCCTGCCGCAGGCCGACGGCCGGGTCTACATCGGCCTCACCGACGAGCCCGTCGACGGTCCCCTGCCGGACGTGCCCACCGTCCCCCAGTCCGATGTGGACTTCCTGCTGGCCGTCGCTTCCTCCGTGCTGCAACGATCCCTCACCCAGGCCGACGTCATCGGCGCCTACGCCGGGCTTCGGCCGCTGATCGAACAGGACGGCGCTCGCAGCGCCGACCTCTCCCGCAAGCACGCCGTGCTGACCTCGCCCGAGGGTGTGATCACCGTCGTCGGCGGCAAGCTCACCACCTACCGCCGCATGGCCGCCGACGCCATCGACGCCACCGGCCTGGCCACAACCCCTTGCCGCACCAGGGACATCCCTCTCGTCGGGGCCACTCGGTCGCCCGTCGACGCCCCCTCCCGGCTCGTCGCCAAGTACGGCGCCGAGGCCCCTGCGTTGGTGGCTTTGAATCGCCCCGACCCCATCTTCGGCGAGGTCACCGAGGCCGAGGTCGCGTGGGCCTACGACCACGAGGGCGCCCTGGACGCCGACGATGTGCTGGACCGCCGCACCCGCATCGGCCTCGTCCCCGCCGACCGCGACCGGGCCCTCCTCCGCCTGACCCGCTGACCCCCCATCTCCTCTCGCCGTTCTCCCGATTGACGATCTGTTGGGTTTTTACAACACTTCGTTCCGTGAGCCCAGTAAGGCGCGGTAAAGAGCTGCCGATCCACAATCGGCTGCAGGTGCTGCGCGCGGAACGGGGTCTCACCAGGGCACAGCTGGCGGAGGCGGTCGAGGTGAACCCGCAGACCATCGGCGCGCTGGAGCGCGGCGACCACTACCCCAGCCTGGACCTGGCCTTCCGGATCTGCGAGGTGTTCTCGCTGCCGGTGGAAGCGGTGTTCAGCCGCACCCCGTTCCAACCGCTGTCCACCCAGCTGTACGGCAAGGGAGAGTCGTGAACCTGCGGCTCCATGCGCAACCAGCATGTGATCTCCGCGAACTCGCGTCGTGCCGCCGACGCGACTACCTTGGCCTTCTCATGGCACGGTGCGCGTCAGCGCCGCTTGGGGGCCTGCCGGACCTGATCGCCGAAGGAGAGTTCCGTGGCTGAGGGAGTGCTGGAGATCGACCGAGTCTCCAAGCGCTACGGGAACGTGCAAGCGCTGCACCAGATGACGTTCGAGGTGCACGCGGGCGAGCTGTTCGGCTTCGTCGGCAGCAACGGCGCCGGCAAGACCACCACCATGCGCATCGCGCTCGGGGTGCTGGCCGCCGACGCGGGCGAGGTCCGCTTCGACGGCCGGCCGGTGGATCTGGCCACCCGTAGGCGAATCGGGTACATGCCGGAGGAACGCGGCCTTTACCCCAAGATGAAGGTTCGCGAACAACTCGTCTATCTGGCCCAGCTGCACGGCATGTCCGCCGGCGACGCACGGCAGGCCACCGACGGCTGGGTCGACCGGCTCGGGCTGACCGCGCGCCGCGACGACGAGGTGCAGAAGCTCAGCCTGGGCAACCAGCAGCGCGTGCAGCTGATCGCCGCGCTGGTGCACAATCCGGCGGTGCTGGTGCTGGACGAGCCGTTCTCCGGGCTGGACCCGGTGGCCGTGGACGTGATGAGCGAGGTGCTGCGCGAGCAGGCCGACCGCGGCGTGCCGGTGGTGTTCTCCAGTCACCAACTGGAACTGGTGGAGCGGCTGTGCGACCGGGTCGGCATCGTCCGGAGTGGACAGATGGTGGCCAGCGGCGGCGTGGCCGAGCTCCGCGAGAGCGGCCCGGTGCGGCTGGTGGTGGACACGCCCGAGTCCGACGGGGACTGGGCGACCGGGCTGACCGGGGTGCGCGTGGTCGCCGTGGACGGCGGCCGCGTCACCGTCGAGCTCGGCGAGGGCGGCGACGACCAGCAGGTGCTGGCCGCGGCGCTGAAGTCCGGGCCGGTCCGGGAGTTCACCCGGCTGCGGCCCACCCTGACCGAGCTGTTCCGCAACGTCGTGACCGAACAGGGGGCATCGTGACCACCTCACGGGTTATCGGCCTGGTCGCGGGCCGCGAGTTCACCACCCGGCTGCGCAGCAAGTCGTTCGTGATCAGCACCGTGCTGATCCTGGCCGTGCTCGCCGCCTACGTGGTGCTGTTCACCTTCATCGGCAAGCAGAGCGCCGCCAAGATCGGGCTCACCGGACAGGCCACCGCCATGTCCCAGCCGCTGAGCGCCGCCGCGGCCAAGCTCGGCCGGCAGGTCCAGATCAGCACCGTGGACAACGAGGACGACGGTGTGCAGCAGGTCCGCGCCGGCAAGCTGGACGTGCTGGTGGAGGGTCCGCTCGGGGCGCCGACCGCGGTCGTGAAGTCCACTTTGGACCCGGTGTTCCAGAACGTGATCGAGCAGCTGGTGCGGGCACAGGCCATCCAGGCGGTGCTCGCGCAGGCCCAGCTGCCGCCGACGGCGTTGAACGCGGCGCAGAGCGCCACCGTCAAGGTGAGCGCGCTGGAGCCGCCGGATCCCGAGCAGGGGCAACGGATCGCGCTGTCGCTGGTGACCGGCGTCGTGCTGGTGTTCTCCATCATGGCGTTCGGCACCGCCGTCGCGCAGGGCGTGGTGGAGGAGAAATCCAGCCGGGTGGTGGAGATCCTGCTGGCCACGATCCGGCCGTGGCAGCTGCTGGCCGGCAAGATCATCGGCATCGGCGTGGTCGGGCTGATACAGGTGGCGGTCATCGCCGCGGCCGGCCTCACGCTGGCCAACACCACCGGCGTGTTCACGCTGCCCACGGTGGCCTTCGGCACCATTCTCGGCGCGCTCGGCTGGTACATCCTGGGCTTCTTCCTGTACGCCGCGCTGCTGGCCGCCGCCGGTTCGCTGGTGTCGCGGCAGGAGGAGCTCCAGTCGGCGATCACGCCCATCTCCATCCTGCCGACGATCGCCTTCGTGGTCGGTGTGAACCTGCTGATTCCCAATCCCACCAACACGATCAGCACCGTGCTGTCGCTGTTCCCGCTGTTCACGCCGACCCTGATGCCGGCCCGGATCGCGCTCGGCGTGGCCCCGGCCTGGCAGGTGGTGCTGGCGGTGGTGCTGATGATCGCGGCGATCCTCGTGGTCACCTGGCTGGCGGCGCGGATCTACCGCAACGCCGTGCTCCAGACCGGCGCCCGGGTGCGGGTGCTGGACGCGCTCAGGGCGTCCTGACCGCGACACCCGGCGGCTCGTGGTTGTGGTCCGACCACGGGTGCCGGGTAGCCCGCTGCCATGCCGTCCGACGCTACGGTGATGGCGTCACAACCGCACAGCGGGGAGGGTCATGGGCGACCGGCGCACGGTGTACACGCACTCCACCGCGGGCCTGCTGTTCGGCCTGTTCGGCGGCGTGGTGAGTGCCTTCTTCACCTACTTCGTCACCATCACGCCCAGCGGGGCGTTCGTGCTCGACCCCGGCGCCGCGTTCACCGCCCTCACCCGCCTCGGCGACGTCGCGCCGGTGCGCTGGCCGGTGGTCGCGCTGGACCCGTTCCTGCCGGTGCTGGAGCTGATGGTCGCCGCCCTGTGCAGCCTGTCCGCCGCCCGGCACGTCGGCGCTTGGATGGCCAGCCGCCCCCGTCTGCTCTGGCTCGCCCTGTTCGGCCTGATCCTGGCCCTGGGCGTGCTGACCACCGCGACCGCGGCCCAGCAGGCCCACTGGCTGGGCCTGGTCGTCGTGCTGATCGCCCTGTCGCTGCCGCACCACCTGGACCCCCGCTCTTAATGCGGGTTGGGGGGCTTTACCTGCGTTGGACGCAGGTAAAGC